>Ga0209752_1000049_pt1 | contig 50167 bp, 44 predicted proteins | sample METZYME_3_250m_FD_187548 | JGI IMG/M metagenome (GOLD analysis project Ga0209752, IMG submission 187548) | Marine microbial communities from oxygen minimum zone in mesopelagic equatorial Pacific - METZYME_3_250m (SPAdes) (version 2) | ecosystem: Environmental > Aquatic > Marine > Oceanic...
CCACGGCACAACGACGATGGCGCCGAGCGCCAGGGCACTGATCTGCCCGAGATCTAGTAAGCGATCGTAAGCGACTGTGGCAATCCCGACGGTCAATCCAGCTTCAGGTTGCCGCTCACGCAGATAGTAAGCCTTGGCAAAGTCACCGACGCGTCCGGGGGCGATCGAGGAAACGAACGTTCCAAGCAGATACAACCGAATCGCGTCGCCGACAGAAAGGTTGATGTTAAATCCGCCGCACAGGATGCGCCATCGCCACGACCGCAAAAAGAGGACGCCCATTGTTAATACGGCTCCACTCGCCAACGACAGTGGGTCAACGCCCAACACAACCCGGAACACATCGCCTGCACCCACGTGCCACATAAGTCCTAGCAGCACCACAATGCCGATCAACCGCCACCCGGTAGCCATCCAGAACGGGCCCTTTGCAGCGGAAGTCACTTCGGAAAAAACTCGATCTTTATCAGGGCGCTTGTCCCAAGTAGTGTTGTCCTTCTTCCCTCGACAGTGTTCAGCCTCAAGTCAGAATGCGACTTGGCATCGCTCGGGAAACAGGCGGTCTGGACCGAGTCTGCGCCGATAGCTTGGACCATCATCAGGCCGGTTCTCGCAGTGCCGGACGTGTCGCTTGCAGCGTGTACTCCTGTGGAGCACAGCAAATCTGGTCGAGACGAGACATCGCTTCTTTGATCGCAGCAAGTTCTTCGCTCATCTCGACGGAAGTGTCTCCCTGAAAAAACGCTAGTCCTGCCGGCCGTTCTTCGTCGGGAACTGGCGCCTGAAACTGAACGTCGACAGCACACAGCCCGGAGCGACGTGCAAGGAACGACAGTAACTCCGGATGCACCGGGCGAATATGAGTAGGGTCGACGACATAGGCTCGGGCCAGTGCATACAGGCTTCCGGGGTTGATGGTCTCGACCACAAACCGGCCACCTGCCTCAAGCTTCGCGGCAGCAAGTTCGACAAAACGCTGCCAATCGGGCGGCGCCAGGTGCTCAATAACCTGTGCCATGAACACGCCACCGAGCGAATCGTCTTTTTGCTCGCTAAGCCACTCGAGAAGGTCGCTGACGACAGCGTCGTGGCCACGGCGCCGACATTCCTCAGCGTCAGTGGCGTTGATCTCGACGCCGATTGCGTCGATGCCAGCTTCGGCCAAAAGATCAAGAAATTCGCCACGGCCACATCCCAGATCGGCGACCCGGCCCTCGACACCATCGAATCGAACAACATGCTCCCGCATACGCTCAGCGATCACCTCAGGATTGCCCCGGAATCGATCTTGGAACGAACGATAGTCTTCGTCCTCCATCCATTCAGTCAGTTGGCTCCAACTGGTCGGCTCAATCTCTGGGGTCTTGGTCGTCACAGTTTTCTTCGTGATTCTCCCCGCCTCGCTGGAGGCCGGGGCACGCTCGACTGCCGTGCGCAACATCGAGCGCAAGGCCATGAGTTCCCCGATCTGTCCTTCAATTTCATCGTGTACCTTCGCCGCTTCGTTGAACCGGGCCGAGATGGAACTAAACGCCGCGTCTTTTTCCGCATCTTTTTCAGAAAACCGTCGATCGATCGCCTCCGAGCGCTCGGCAAATCGCTCTTCGAGCCTACTTAATTCTTCGGCTGCGTTGCGTAGTTCTTCGATCGTTTTCTGCAGTTGATTCATGTGGCGAGCCACATGAGCATTGAACTGTTGCTGGCGCGCCAGCTGGGGCAGAAACAACCTAACGAAGGGTTGACCGAAGCTACGCAGAAGGTTTATCAAAGACCCCACAACTGGTGCCGGAAAGGGCTTCGGGGAAAGAATGTCTGCTGTGGCGTTAGCGGCCTCGAGATCGTTAGTTACCACCGCGCGGTTTCCTTCCGATAGTCTTGCAGTTTCGTCTCGGTCCACGATGCCCTCCTGGCTCTAAACGGGCGCGCCCTTTAAGTCTGCCGCTGTTTCTGAATCAGCCCCGGGCAACGGTCGGCCGATGCAATCGTACGTGAAGCCGAGTGCGCGCATTTTCTTCGGGTCGTAGATGTTCCGCAGGTCAACAACGATAGGTTCGCGCATGCTTTTCCGGACCTTCTCGAGATCGAGGTTGCGAAATTGATTCCACTCGGTTGCCACTACCAACATGTCAGCATCGTCCACAACTTCATATGCGTTCGTGCAGTACTCGATATCCACAAAGATCCTGTGTGCGTTGTCCATGGCGGCAGGGTCATAGGCGCGAATGCACGCCCCAGCTTCTTGCAACTTCTGGATGATGTCGATCGTCGGGCTATCCCTCATGTCATCAGTGTTAGGTTTGAAGGCAAGGCCAAAGAAACCAATTGTTTTCCCATCCACATCGCCGGCGACGCCAATTATCTTGTCAACCATGAGCTGACGCTGTGCACGGTTAATTTCCAGTACGGCCTTACCGATTTTGAAATCGTAGCCCACTCCTCCCGCCGCTGAGACCAGTGCGCTGACATCTTTAGGGAAGCAGGAACCGCCGAAACCAGGGCCTGGGTGGAGGAACTTGGGCGAGATGCGGCCATCCAAACCCATTGCGCGAGCCACCTGGTGAACGTCAGCACCAACGCGCTCGCAGATGTTGGCGATCTCATTGATAAAGGAAATTTTTGTGGCCAGGAAAGCGTTCGAGGTGTACTTGATCATCTCAGCTGTCGCCACATCAGTGATAACAAACGGCGTCTCAATGAGATAAAGAGGGCTGTAGAGTTCCTTCATGATGCCAACGGCCCGCTCCGACTCAGCACCGATAACAACGCGGTCGGGACGCATGAAATCCTCGATCGCTGAACCCTCTCGCAAGAATTCGGGGTTGCTGACCACATCGAATTCGATGGCCTCGCTAGCTTCAGCTTCGATAATGGAGCGCAGCCGATCTCCAGTTTGGGGAGGCACTGTGCTCTTCTTGACAACGACTTTGTAACTCGTAAGGTTGCGGCCGATCTCGCGAGCCACAGCCTCGATGGCCTCTAAGTTGGGCGTCCCGTCGCGGTTCGCAGGTGTTCCCACAGCAATAATAATCACCAACGCATCTCGTATCGCTGCCGCTACATCAGTCGTGAAGCCGAGCCGACCTTGCTCCACATTAGTCTGTATCTTTTCCAACAAGCCCGGCTCATAGAAAGGAATCTCCCTCGCCTTAAGCTGCCGAATCTTTCGCTCGTCGATGTCAGCGCAGGTAACTTTGATTCCAAAGTCTGCGAAACAAGCGCCGGAGACGAGGCCGACGTAGCCGGTGCCGATGACGGCGATCTGCATGTGCTTCATGGAATGGTAACGAGTCGTCCCGAGGGGCTCTTGTGCGGGTTCCCGCCAGTACCGGTGAAATGCGTTCTAGCGGACACTAGGCGGCTTGCGAGATGATACATCAAAGGACATTCGATCCATGGTGCCCGGGGTCCACCAGGCAAAATGCGTCTTCGATCGATTTAGCGTGGCTTTCCTGCATGTTTTCGATGAAATTGGGCGCCGCGCCACCAAGATCAACCCGATGGAGGCACTTCGCTACGAAGGCTTCCCGCGGACGACTATTCGGCCGGCAGCCCGGGAAACGTCAACCTGACGCCGCCCGGGCGGCGCTTTTCAGAGACTTCCGGATCGCCCAGACGAACACGACGGCGTACGCCAAGCCGCCAACCAACGCCGGATAGATCAACCACGGAAAGGCGATCAGCAGGCTCTCGGCGAGATAGGCCTGTGCGAAACACAGCGGCGCCATACCCAGCGTCGTTCCAACCAGCAACTTCCACATCGGCATCGACGTCGCGCCGGCAGCGTAGGAAACGATGTCCGACGAGGTCAACGGATTGACGCGCAAGAGGAACACGACGAGCGCGCCGTTGTCGGAGACTCGCCGCTCGAATCGCTCCAGATGCTCGTGTTCGATGAAGCGCTCGAAGGCAGAGCGGCCCAGCATGCGCATCAGAATGAATGACACCACGGCGCCGAGGACGTTGCCAATGAGCGAAAAAGTACCGCCCCACAGGCCGCCGAAGATGACGCCTGCGGGAGCGTAGAGGATTGTCCCCGGAATCGGTGCCACGACTACTTCGACGGTGACAAGGGCGACGTAGGCCAGGGGCGCAAAAACACCGAGTCCTTCGAAGAACTCGTCCAGCAGGTCGAGCTTGTCCACCGCCACCAGGTCGCCGCGCAGCATGAGACCGACGATGCCGCCCTCGGCGTAGGAGATCACGACCCAGGCGATGAGGCCGAGCAACACTGACCACGCCAACAGTTTGGCAACGCGGGCTCGGCACAGCTTCCCAAATGCACTCAAGCAACGATGGCCGCGCCCGTGAGAACTTGACGCAGGCAGCGGGCGGTGTGCGATGTATGGTGTTCAGCCACCATTTCCGGTGTGCCCTCGACGACGACGCGGCCGCCTTGTTCTCCACCCTCCGGACCAAGGTCAATTATCCAGTCAGCACACTTGGCTACTTCGAGGTTGTGCTCAATCACGATAACGGTGTTGCCCTGTTCAACGAGGGCATGGAGTACCTCCAGCAGCCGTTTTACATCCTCGAAGTGCAACCCGGTAGTAGGCTCGTCAAGCATGTAAATACTGGATCCAGTGGCGCGCTTGGAGAGTTCTTTGGCTAGTTTAACGCGCTGCGCTTCCCCCCCTGACAGAGTCGTCGCTGGCTGCCCAAGCGTCAAATAGCCCAGCCCAACATCCATAAGACCTTGCAAGCGGCGGGCGATCGCCGGCACCTTGCCGAACAACTCGAGGGCTTGCTCAACAGTCAGGTCAAGAACATCGGCCACATTGTGTCCCCGGTAGAGAATCTCAAGGGTCTCGGCGTTATAGCGCCGCGTGTTGCACTCCTCGCAAGGAGCGTAAACATCGGGCAGGAAGTGCATTTCTATCTTGCGGAGACCCGCTCCCGCACATGAAGCACAGCGTCCCTCGACAACGTTAAAGGAAAAACGGCCCGGCCCGTAGCCACGCACCTTACTCTCCGGCACCGACGCGAACAGTTCTCTAATCGGCGTAAAGGCACCTGTGTACGTAGCGGGGTTCGATCGTGGTGAGCGCCCAATGGGATCCTGGGTAATGTCAATAACCTTGTCGATTAAATGGATGCCATCGATTGCATCGTGGTCGCCGGGTTGGTCGATGGCGCGATAAAGGACCCTTGCCAACTCTCGATAAAGTATGTCCTGAACCAAGCTGCTCTTGCCAGAACCCGAAACCCCGGTCACGACAGTGAGGCACCCGACAGGAAACGAAACGTCTATTCCATGCAGGTTGTGATGCCGTGCACCGCGAACCGTGAGCCACCCGGGTGTTTCGTCATCGGCCACGACCATGCTGGCTGGTTGGCGTCGCGAAGGTGGAATCGTTATCCTTCGTCGACCCGACAGGTAGGCGCCGGTCAACGATTCTTTTTCAGCCGCGATGGCGTCCGGAGGCCCTTCGGCAACCACATACCCTCCGTGTTTTCCTGCTCCGGGACCTAGATCCACTACCCAATCAGCTGCGCGGATGGTTTCCTCGTCGTGCTCGACAATGATGACCGTGTTGCCCTGATCACAAATTTCCCGCAATGCTTCCAGCAACCGCGCGTTGTCGCGCTGGTGCAAGCCAATACTTGGTTCATCGAGCACATACATGACACCGCGCAACCTGGTTCCGATCTGGGTAGCAAGCCTGATTCGTTGGCTCTCCCCACCGGCCAACGAACCTGCGGGACGATCAAGTGTCAGGTAGCCTAGACCCACCTGCTGAAGAAAACTCAGGCGGTCCCCGATCTCTTTGAACAACGGATCAGCTACCGGCCGCAAACGCTTGGAAATCTTAACTTCCTTCAGGGCCTCGAAGGCTTCGTCAACAGTCAACGCCGTGAACTCAGCGATTGACCAGGAACCCATCAGGACCGCGAGACTCTCGCGCCGAAGTCGTTTTCCATTGCACACGTGGCAGGGGTTTACGCGCATGAATTCTTCGATCTTGCGGTTACGCCGGCTTGACGATTCCCTTGAGCGCGTGCGCTCCAGTATGTGAATCACCCCCTCGAAGCCGCGGCCGAGCCGCTTGTCAAGCAGGCCTTTCTCAACTTGGATTTTCAGGAGTTCGCCACCGGGCGGGCCGTCAAGAACAAGTCGTCGCAGCGCTTTCGGCAGTTTCTTCCAGGGTGTGTCGGGTTTCACTCTGAATTCTTGGCAAAGAGCCGTGAAAAAATGTTTAGGGTAGGTGGACCCCCGCCACGGTTCGATGGCACCTGCTGCCAGGGAGAGAGAAGGGTCTTTAACGATCAACTCCGGATCAAACTCCAAACGCTCGCCAAGCCCTTCACAGTGCGGACAAGCGCCGCGTGGGCTGTTGAAAGAGAACGATCGAGGCATCGGCTCTGGAACGCTAATCTTGCAATGCGGACAGGCTAGTTTCTTCGAGAACAAATGGTCTGCGTCGCCGATCACGTTGACAATGACCGCTCCACCCCCTTCTTGGGCGGCCTTCTCTACAGCATGGCGTAGACGTTTTTCTATCCCCGGCCTCAATATCACTCGGTCAACCACAACCTCGATGTCGTGGCGTTGCTGGCGAAGCAGTTTAGGGGCCTTGTGGATCTCCACAACACGCCCGTCGATACGGGCGCGTACGAAGCCACTACGCGCCAAGCGTTCAAGTTCCGCCCTAAATTCGCCTTTACGACTGTGCACGACCGGGCCGAGAATCTGTAACCGGGAGCCCCGGGGAAAGGCCGTAACCTGATTAACGATCGCCCGCGTTGTCTGTGCACGAACACATTTTCCGCATTCAGGGCAATGTGGCTCGCCAACACGGGCATACAACAAACGCAGATAGTCGTAGAGCTCTGTAATTGTTCCTACCGTCGAGCGTGGATTTCGGTTCGTCGTTTTCTGTTCAATGGCGATCGCTGGTGATAACCCCTCAACACTCTCCACGTCCGGCCGCTCCATCTGCTGCAAAAATTGCCGTGCGTAGGCCGACAAAGACTCTACATAGCGTCGCTGCCCTTCGGCATATAGAGTGTCAAACGCTAAGGAGGATTTACCGGAGCCCGACAAACCCGTTACAACCACCATGCTGTAACGCGGAATATCGAGATCCACCCCACGAAGGTTGTGGGTCCGCGCTCCTCTAATACGGATTGTATCGATCACGCCCAACACGCTGTCAATGTGGCATTCCGCGTCGGCATCGTACGTACGTTATTATGCTGTAACATACCGTATTAACCGTTCGTTGGCTTTAAACCGCACGGAGACTGACTGTACATAGAATCCTACCTGCCCTAGTCCCTAATAATATTTAATCAATCAATTTTGATTAGTTTCAACTTTGCAAGGTTGGTGGCCAAAATGACTCTAGTACTGTTTGAAATTGTCCTTAAAACGGAATGTGTGGACGAATATAAGAGCCTTCTCGTGAAGGAACTCCCAAATACAAGGGCCTACGATGGTTGCCAACACGTCGCACCCTTCCTGGACAAAGATGGCAGAACCTTTGTCTTCGTCGAACACTGGGATTCAAAGGAGCATTATGAGAAATATATGGAGTGGCGCGCCGAACCAGGCCCTGGGTTTGCTTCTTTAGGGGATCTAGCCAATTTGATCGAGGGAGAACCAAGTATTCGGTACTTTGAGGCCGTAGAAGCCTGACATTTTGCTCCTGCCGGTACCCTGGCAAGCTGAAAGAATGCCAGGGTAGCGGCCTTGGGATCAGTTTGTTGCCTTCAGTCACAGTCTTTTCCCGAAGAAATATTTCAAGCGAATGACTCTAGCATCACAGGGCGCCGTCTACGGAGCGTCGTATAGGTACATTCTGATAGATTGCAACGATGCTTTCCGAAAACAACCCTGGAAGTCTTCCCCCCGGCCTCTACTTAGTCGCCACACCGATCGGCAATCTGGGAGACATTACCCTTAGAGCGCTCGACGTCCTTCGCGCTGCAGACCAGATCCTTGCAGAAGACACGCGGCGAACACGAAAATTGCTTACCCGATACGACATCAACACACCGTTGAAGTCGTTAAACGATCACAATGAGCGGACAGAGGCGAATCGCCTCGCCGACCAGATGGTCGCTGGAAAGCAATTCGCCTTGGTCAGTGACGCGGGCACACCGTTGATCTCCGATCCGGGATATTGCTTAGTCCGTGCAGCGCTGGATGCTGGCGTCGAGGTTGTTCCCATCCCGGGCCCAAGTTCACTGCTAGCGGCCCTAACAGGATCTGGTCTACCAGTCGATCGATTCACATTTTGCGGTTTTTTGCCACGCAAGGCAGGTGCCCGACGGCGCTTGCTCAATGATCTCGCCAATGAGCCAGGAACCCTCGTCTTTCTCGAATCTCCACGCAGGCTCGCGACGTCGCTTGCGGAGGCCGCGGAAATACTCGGCGAACGCCCGATAGCGATCGCCCGTGAACTCACCAAGATGCATGAAGAATTCATTCGTGGCACTCTCCCTGAGGTTGCCGCACAGTTCGCACATACCGAGGTCCGCGGCGAGGTTACCGTGTGTATTGCTGGAGCAAACTTTGTTACAACGGACGCACCAAGCACCAGGGAATCCCTTGATCGCAAAGACCTTGCCCTGCGTTACACACAGCTATTAAAGGAAGGAACGCCGCGCACCGAAGCTCTCAAGGCGCTGGCGCGCCACAATGGCGTATCCCGGCGTGAAATCTACAAAGCTTTGTTTGTTGAAGAGGAGGAAATCCGTTGATGCGCACCTGTTTCACCTTCACCGTCTTGCTGCTCGCCGCCGCGACGATTGCCTGCTCTCCACCCACTGCCGATGATCTCGTGGCACAGGTCATCGCCATCCGCAATAACTTCGAGGTGAGCCTTTCCTCATGGATTGACCGCGGGACCGAGACCGGAACACCTTATCTTTATCTGGACGTTGACGTTGTTAAAAACGTGGAGGACAGTCTCGCCCGCCTGACGGTCCTCGTTGAGCAGCTCGATGCCAACAGCAATGTCCTCGATGCGCAACGCGTGCCAATCGATGTGTCTGGCATGGACATGCGTGGCCTGTCAAAAAAATATGCCCTTGAGGTCCGACCACTGGTTCCAGGTGTCGAGGGGATAAGGCTAACCGTCGAGCAGAACCCTGCACGTGAAACCTGGATGGAATTCCCTGAGCTCGATAGGGTAAGGCCCCGCGGCCAGTAGCTCACGCGTAGGCATTAATTACTGGTGTTGTCCCTGTTCTGCAACCAGCTTTTCAACTTCTTCAATTGCCGTTTCACAGGTTATTGCCTGCATCGAATTCAAGCATGCGAGGATGGAGTTGTTGCCTGCGTCCAGACATTCCTGGCAAGCAGTAGGGGTGGAAGCGAGGATCTCCGCAGGCAATTGGCGGGCCGCATTGTACGCAGCCACCATGCGCTCGGCCCAGGAGGGATCGAGAACCGGATCCCGTACGCTCGGATAATAGGCAGCGTCACCCTCGGCGTGTTTGAGGTGTTCAACAGTAGTCTCTAGGCTTTGGCGATATTGCGCCACAGTTGAGGCGGGCACCTGAGCTGAAATCATCTTTATGTACTCGGTCGCCGCCTGCCAAACTTGCTCGCTCGGCATCGAGTCTTTTCCGCGGGCGTATTGTTCCATGCGCGCGAGTGAAGCATCCCAATCGCCCGGCAGGTGCAGCGCTGGCACCGGCGGCTGGTGGCAATCAGAACATGCCTGCAGAAAAGCTTGTCCCTGCTGAGTGTTCATCATCGGGAATTGCTGCGCTGTCTGGGCCACTAGCGCTCTTCGATAGCGATCCTTTACTTGCTCCTGGGCCGATTCGATGTCGCCCTCACCACTGGCAAGTTGCTGCTGGTATATCTCGCCGACCTCGATCGCCTCGTCCATGCAGATGTTGCACATCGCGGCGTGCTGCGAACGGTGACAGTCTATAACGCCACCGTGACCGTACAGCTCGCACGGACAATAACAGGGCAGTTCGGTAAGCAGTGCAGGATATTCGTTGGCAACATTGTAGGCAGCAACAATCTTGTTGAGGTGGTCCTGCGGAGGAAACTGCTTCTGCGAGACAGGCTTGGACTGAACTGGGTTGCTATCACTAACTGCGTTTACTGTAGTGTCTTTTTCAGCTGCAGGTGCGCTGCTACAGGCCAAGAGGGCACATGCCAAGACGCAAATCGTTAGCACCTTGAGCGCACCCCAAGCTCGTTGACAGGTTCGTTTCAAGCTCATTCTTCTGCCTCGTTCATCTTCATTTCAGCACCCAGCTTCCCAACGGCCGACTATAAGCCCCTTCAGCATTGTTCGCCAAAAATAAAGGGGCAGCCCGACTCAACCGATCTCCAGGTTGCCAACAAAACGCTTAGCGGCCACGTCGAGGTGTGCTGGCTGCCGCACCCTCGTTTCCCTCTGCCCAGGCGCTGGGCAAATCGGTGAATTCCTCAGAATAAATCTCGATATTGGCGTTCTTCATCAAATCAAAGGTGTACTTCTCGAGCTCGATACCCATTTTCTGGTCTCGTATGAAATTATCGATGTTGGTACCTACCTCCACCAGCGGAAGAATTCTCCCTTCCTTGCGATCCATAAGCTGAATGAGGTGATACCCAAAACGCCCCTCAATCGGTTCGGAGTACTCAAGCGGAGTTAGGTTGCTCACCGCTGCGAGGATTTCCGGCTGCAGATCCTCAGGAGCAACCCAGGAAGCTTCACTCGCATTTTGCACTAGGTCTCGCCCGGGTGTGGCGTACTTGTTCCCAGTAGCCGTCAACGAAACACCGGCCCGCAGCTCGGCGAGCGCATTGTTAGCTCGCTCTTGAACCGACGTACGGTCGGTGCCCTGGTACACGAAAATAATCTGTTGAAAAAGAACCTGTTCTGGTTCGGTAAACGTATCAAGGTTCTGTTCATAGTAAGTCTCAACTTCGCGGGGCGAGACGAACACCTTGCGTGTGATCTCCTGCATCATCATCCGCTGCTGCACAATGCTGCTTTCAGCCTGTTCTCGCAACATCGCCTCGGTGATGCCATTCTGTGCCAATGCTTGGGCCCACGCAGCGTCGTCGGTCAGGCCGTTGCTTTCGCGCATGCTTACGATAGCGCGGTCAACATCATTAACGTCCGCAGCGAATCCAAGGTCTTCCGCATGTAGTTCGAGCATGAGGCCCTGTGCCATGCCAATCATCATTTGCATGCGGAGCATCGGTGTTTGGGCATCGATCTGCGCCTGGGAGAACTGGCTTGAGATTGCTGTGAGCTGATCTCCCCACTGTGCTTCGAACTCACTGTATAGGATTGCGCGCCCGTCGATACGTACCAGAACACGATCGATAACGCCGCCCATCTGGCGACCGGTCTCAAGCTGCGGCACGGCTCCCAACTGCTGGGCAATACCAGCAGGCGGTAGGGTGACCAACAAACCGAGGCCAGCAACCAACGTCCACGTTAAGGCTCGATTCATTGTCCCGCGGAGCGATTCATGCAACCGCATATAAGGTTCCTCGCGCATGCATGGGAATTAGGGTGGCCTCTTTCCAATGAGACTACCGTGGCTGCTAAGAAACTCACTAAGTAGAAGGGTTTGAGGGTATCATGAGGCGGTCTGCCCACGCATCTGCGGCAATCCGCCTAGAAGGTCTCGAAGTGCCGCTACAGTCGAAAGCTCGGGGTCCTGAACAACGCCGTTCGTTGAAACAGCTTGTACCACTAGGCGGTCCGGGGGTCGTATTGTCCAGCCCGGTTCTTTTTGCACACGCTCAATTAGTGCAGGCAAGTCAATCGCCGGATCGCGACCGATGCGAAGCTCGAAGCGGTCGCCAATGCGTTCAGCCGACAGCAAGCCTAGGGCTTCGGCTTCGAGGCGGAGTTCAGCGTAATTAAATAGCTCCTCAACCTCGCGGGGCAAAGCCCCATATCGATCGCGAACCTCGTCACGCAGAGTCTCCAGTTCGGAATAATTACGGGCCGATGCTAACCGCTTGGCGACCATCAGTCGCTGAAGCGGATCTTCCACATAGCCCACCGGGATCGAAAAACCGACACCAAGGTTAAGCTGGGCACGGGTTTCCGCAGGTGGCGGGTTTCCTTCGAGTTCGTGCACGGTCTCCTCCAAAAGCCGTGCATACATATCGAATCCAAGCGCTGCCATGTGCCCGTGCTGTTTGTGTCCCAGTAGCGAGCCAGCACCGCGGATCTCTAAATCCATGGCAGCAAGCCGGAAACCGGAACCCAAGTCCGCAAATTCCTGGATGGACCGCAGGCGTTTGCGGGCCGCCTCTGAAAGGTTTCCCAAGGGAGGAATCATCAAGTACGCGCTGGCTCGTCGGTCGGAACGCCCAATGCGTCCACGCAGCTGATAGAGCTGTGCTAAACCGAAGCGATCTGCCTGGTTAATGATCATCGTGTTGGCTCGCGGGATGTCGAGGCCGTTTTCGATAATTGTCGTTGTAACCAGAACGTCGGCCTCGTAGGAAACGAAGTCGTGCATGACACGCTCAAGTTCTCTTTCGGGGAGCTGTCCATGTGCGACTTGAAAGCGCGCTTCTGGCACCAAGGCGCGGAGCGCCTCAACCATTGAATAAATTGACTCGACGCGGTTGTGCACAAAATAAACCTGCCCTTCCCGCGATAGTTCGGCACGAATCGCGGAAGCGATAACCTCAGGGTCGTAAACCATAACGTGGGTGGCTACCGCGAAACGGTCACGCGGTGGGCTTTCGATCACACTGAGGTCACGGACTCCAACCAACGACATTTGCAACGTTCGGGGAATCGGCGTAGCGGTCATTGACAATACATCGACGTGGCGCTTGAGTTGCTTGAGTCGCTCTTTGTGATGTACTCCGAAGCGTTGCTCTTCGTCTACGATCACCAAGCCGAGATCCTTAAACCGAATGTCTTTCGAAAGGATCCTATGCGTGCCAATAACGATGTCGATCACACCGGCGGCCAGTTCCACGATAGTTTTCCGCTGCTCTCCCGTAGATCTAAAGCGAGACAACAGTTCGATCTTCACCGGAAATGCCTGAAGCCGGGCAGCAAACGTCAATGCGTGTTGATAGGCCAGCACCGTGGTTGGCGCCAACACTGCCACCTGTTTGCCATCCATGACCGCTTTGAACGCCGCCCGCATGGCCACCTCGGTTTTGCCGTAGCCGACATCGCCGCAAAGCAGATGGTCCATTGGCTTGGTGCCCTCCATACCGGCTTTTATCTCTGCGATTGCGGTGATTTGACCGGGGGTCTCCTCAAACTCAAAGGCATCCTCCATCTCCCCTTGCCATGGGCTGTCCTCACCAAAAGCATGGCCCTTGATAGTCTTACGGGCCGCATATAGTTCAAGTAATTCACTGGCCATCTCGCGCAATTCCTTTTTCACTCGCCTCTTGATGTTTCCCCACGCCGTGCCGCCGAGTTTGTCGAGCTTTGGGGTGGCTCCCTCGACACCGTGGTAACGCTGGACGAGGTGGAGCTGGTCAAGCGGTAGATAGAGGCGATCCTGGTCCCGGTATTGAATTTCCATGAATTCACTGGCGGCATCGTCAATATCGAGAGTCCGTACTGCGACAAACTTGCCGATGCCATGCTCGACGTGAACGATTGAATCGCCCGGCATTAGATTGCGAAAATCCGCCCGGAAAGCGGCGCCGTGGAAACGGCGGGACCGGCCGCGTACTCGAGTACGGCCGAAAATTTCCGTGTCTGTGCCCAGCCAGATAGATTCGTCCGATAGACGAAAACCCGCTGAAAGATCAGCGCAAATTATCCAACAGTTGCCAGTAGCATTATTGGGCGGGAGTTCAATACGATCCACGTTTTCGGAAACAGATGAAAACCTCTTCTCCTTGCCAGTGCCCTCGTCGCTCCCACGCGTCCCTTGGACAGAGTTGTCCATTTGACGATCACCCGCGTCTTTGTCGGGCAGAAAGAGAGCGGCTGGGATACCGTATTCTTCTAAAATTCCCGCCAACCTTCGGGCTGAACCAGGCCGATTCATAGCTAGGAAAATGGAATCGCCTTTGGCCAGGGATTTGCTAACGTTCTCTGCTAATTCAGCCATGCGCCCTTGAAAAGACGGGGCTGGCTGAGCGATCAACCTGAATGCCTCGGAAGTACTATCTTCCGTGGCGAGGTCTCGCATAAGAAGCCGGTCCCGGCCCGTGCGTCGGAGACCTTCGGCCAGATTGGAATACAAATCGTCTGGCGGTTTCGCGTCCCGGCCAGCGGCCAACGCACGATGATAGTACTCATCGAGTTGGATGCCCCATGCCGTCTCTTCTTCGCCAAATGACTCTGGCTCAATCTCTACCCAAAGCGGATCAGCGAGATAGTCGGCGAGTAAGGCTCTGGAGTTTGCTCCTCCGCCCTCAAGCCAAATTCGCCTGCCTTCGGAGCTTTTATCACTTTGAGAACCTTCAGAGATGGCTCCGGTACCGGGAGCAGCAAGTTCGAAGTGCTCTCGCGCCGGCGGGAGTTTAACGAAATCGATAGAACGAAGTGACCGCTGATCCCGTGGATTGAATTCCCGGATTGACTCAATCTCCTCACCAAAGTACTCAAGCCGAATTGGATATTCTCTCGTCGCCGGAAACACATCGACTATTCCGCCCCGAACCGCCATCTCGCCAAGGGATTCGACCAACGAATGACGCTGGTAGCCAGCAGAGCCGAGGGCGCCGACAAGTTCCTCCAGTGGCAGATCATTACCAACCTCGATCGCGAGAGTCGAACCCAGAAAATGGCTCGGTGGTTGAAGATACTCGAGCCAAGACAACATAGGAGCAATGAGGATGTCGACGTTGTCTCTGGCACAACGGTCAAGGGTTTGGATTCGTTCCCGGATGTGATCCGGATGTGGTGCTAACGCGCCGTAAGGATCGATGCCTAGCGGAGGAAACGCGGTTACCCTTTTTTTCCCATCTCCGGCGCGATGAAAAGCACGCAGGTCCAGCAACAGTGCCTCGCTGTCGAAACGCCCGGGCAATACGACCGCTAGTGGTCGCCCGACCATCTCCTGTAGACGTGCCAGTACTGCCGCCCTGTAGCTGCCGACCAGTCCTTCCAGAACAACGGTGTCCCGCCGCTGAATTGATCGCAGCACACGCGCCAAATCGGGGTGTTTAGAAACGATGGATGCGACTGTTTGGAGCATGCCGGACTGTCTTTCAACGCAGCTATCCCTCAACGGGGCCTGGTCCGCTGAGGGTCTTCAACCTCCACAAGTCTGCCACGTTAGCGCCACGAGTGTGTTCATCGTGGGGTTTTCATATGTCCAAACCGATGTACTGCAAATTATCTCGAAATTTATGTATAACATCTGATGCAAATATTGATAGCATCTGATGTATGGCACGAACTACAGTAGATATCGACACTCCGATTCTGCAGGAAATCAAGAACTTGCAACAGGCTGAGGGTAAGTCGCTAGGTCGACTAATTTCCGAGTTGTGCAGCGAAGCCCTTGGGCATCGGATACCAGAACGGGAAGGGTTCACATTGGACTGGTTTCATCAGGACATGGGAGCTCTTATTGAAATAGGGGACAAGGAAGAACTGTACGCAACTATGGACAACAACGGCCTGTGAGTTTCGCAGTGGACACCAATGTCCTGTTACAGGCATCCGACACTGGTGCGCCCTTACAGCACGCCGCGCTTGATTTTCTCCAAGATCGTGCTCGAGGGCCTGAGCTGTTCTGTATCCCTTGGCCGACGATTACGAACTACTTGCGCATTGCTACTCATCCAGGCGTTTTCTCCCGGCCGCTGGCGCCTGTGACCGCGAGGGCGAATATCGATTCATTGCTCGCTCTGCCCAATGTCCGTGCTCTAGGCGAGGGAGCCAGGTTCTGGGAATGCTACGCGGAAGTGACTCGTGGTGTGGTCGTCCGGGGAAACTTGGTGCAGGATTCCCACCTGGTGGCCATCTTGCTCGAACACGGAGTGCCCCTCTTGTATTCGAGCGATGCGGATTTCAAAAAATTCTCCACGCTCCGCGTTCGCGATCCATTTGCCAACTGATCACTGGCCTTCGGAATCTCCAGTCTTCTTCCACTCAATCCCACCCTCGAAGCTCCAGCGGTGTGGTAGGCGAGCGACCCCAGTATCGCCAATTGGAGAAGTAGTACGAAACCGAGTGAGACCACGCTGGTAATCGTACGGGTAGCCATCGAGTCGATGGACAGCAAGGTCGAGATAGTACGTGCCTTCGATCAGGTTAAGTGCCGAGATTTCCATTCGAACACTAGCCGTACCCTGAAGTTTGGCAGCAACAAAACGCTCGATGTCAGTGTTAGTGCCATAGCAGCAAACCCCGTCCGCGTTGAAAATCCCAACGCCGATGGCGAAGTCATCCACTGGGTCCTCTGCTTTTAGAGTGAGTTCGATTGTCATGGGAGCACCACAGGTAAAGACATAATGTTGGCCGCCTTGGGAATCAAGCATCCGTACTTGGTCAATAAACACCCGCTGGCTTCCCCAACGGCCTGGCTCATAGGGCACAGCGGCGGCGATTTCCTCGGCATGTTCTTCCGCGCTTGGCTCCTCTTCATCCCCGCCGCCAACGCCATTGGACAAATTAGTGTTGCGGCCATCGTCCCCTCCTAGTTCACCGGGCTCGCTTTGGCTCTCTGTGACTGCGTCACGGCGATTATCACCGGCCGCGAGCTCCCCTTCCTCCTTGCGTGCCACCCATTGAAGATAGGCGTCAATAATCTTTGGTGGATCACCAGCCTGCTCGATCGAGCCGTCCTTCATCCACACAACCCGGTCACACAACCGTCTCACTGAATCCAGACTGTGACTGACTAGCAAAATTGTCTTGCCTCGGCGCTTGAACTCGGAAATCTTGTCGAGGCATTTGTGAACAAACGCCTCGTCGCCAACAGCCAACACCTCGTCAATAAGCAACACTTCTGGATCGATATGGATCGCAACCGAAAACCCTAACCGCATGTACATGCCACTTGAATACGTCTTCACTGGAGCGTCGATGAAATCCTGTAGCTCAGCGAACGAGACGATGTCGTCGAAACGTTCCGCGACTTGCGCGCGAGAGAGGCCGAGAATGATGCCATTAATGAACACGTTCTCCCGGCCAGAAATTTCGGGGTGAAACCCGGCGGCCAGTTCAATAAGAGCTGAAATCCGGCCATTAACCGTGACTTTGCCTGTGGTTGGTTTAGCAGCACCGGCAATAATTTTGAGTAGGGTGCTCTTGCCAGCACCGTTGCTACCGATCACGCCCAGGGTTTCACCCCGAGCAATGTCTAGGCTGACCCCATCAAGTGCCGTAAAAACCTCCCCCGGCGACAGTGCTTTGAACAGGTCGCCGCCAAGAATGGCGCTCTTGAGCGTAAGAAAACGATGTGCGTGCGCCACCTTTCGGTATCGCTTGTCAACGTTCTCGACTCGTACAACCGGCACCGTCATCACCATGCTTCCTGGCGCAATCCCCTCCCTGTTGGGAATATCAAACTTCCTCCGGAAAGGAATCGCGCAAACGATCAAAAAACCAGTAGCCAGCCATCAGGATTAAGAAGGCCACTCCCAGCGTCACCGGCAGCCGCTTCCAGTTGATCAACGTGCCCTCGAAGATAGACAGATGGTAACCATTCATGATGTGGGTCATCGGGTTTAGATCGAGCACCTGCGAAATGACCTTTGGGACCCAGTTAGCACCTTCCCCTTCCGCCATGTTCCGGATGAACTGGCGGGAATAGATTATCGGTGTAAGGAAGAACCACAGCGTCAGTGTGTTGGCGAGAATGTCCCGAATATCGCGGAAGTGTACAGCGAGCGCGGACAGGATCAGTCCGAGGCCTAGCGACAGGACCAACTGGGTAAGGATCACGAGCGGCAGCCACAATAGGTGCACACCTACCCCATCTGGCTTATAAACAATCCAGAAGCAAAGATAAATCGGCAACCCCAGAAGGTAATGGACACCGTTGGCTAGGACACTGACAACCGGCAGGATCTCAGCGGGAAAAATTAACTTCTTTATCAGGTTGCCACCTGCGATCAAAGAATTAGAGGCGTCCGTAAGCGACGCCGCGAACCACGCCCACGGAAGTAATCCACAGAACATGAACAGCGGGTAAGGGTCGGTGTCAGCGCCCTGGGCCCGTGGCGGCGTGAACACGGTCGTAAAGACGATCGTGTAGACCAAGAGTAGCAAGAGCGGGTTGAGAAACGACCACAGATAACCGCCTACCGAGCCACGGTAGCGTGCCTTTAGCTCTCGCGTCACCAAGCTCTGAATCACTACGCGATGACGGAACAGGTTGTGTAGTCCGTGTTTCATCTGTGGATATCAGTATGGATCGGCTGTGCACAAGTCGGTGGAAAAGGTTCGCATAAACTTGTGCGTCGGTGGCGGAAAACCTGTTCAGGAACCTTCTAGAGCCTGTGCATCAGCGGTCGAAAAGGCAAGCCAAGCGAAGGGAAAACAGTTCGGAAACCTACGAAAACGACCCAACCCCGGAGGAAAACCTGTGTATTTGCTGCTGAAAAAGGCTTTAGCTTCGCGGAAAATTCTGTTGAATAGTTGTGGGTGCTGCACACGTCGCGCGTGTAGATGTTGTTGTCATCTGTTAAACGCCTGTGAGCCGAACGGTTCACCTGCGGGGTCTCTTTATCTACCTGCCTAGAAGCCTATCCCCCAAACCATCTAACCGTCTAGGGATGGTTCCTCGCCGGTCTTCTGGAGCGCCTCCCCCTCCGCGATGACCCACATGCGATGAGACTTTTCGGCATTGCCATCTGCGTCGAATTTAGTGCTTCCGGCTGCCCCGGGGAAAGGGTTCATTGCGTTTAGATAGAACGAGATGTTGCTAGCGGTGGGGCCTTCCTGTTCGATCGCCTGCACAATGATGAGTGTGGCGTCGTAACCGTGCGCCGCGTATACGTTGGGATCGTCCCCAAACCTGTTGCGGTACGCAGCTATGAATTCTGCAGCTACATCTTCCTCGGCGTCGAACGTGACCATCGGATATACCAAACCCTCGACCGCGTCACCGCCCACCTCCACAAGCTCATCGGGAAGAATGGCGCCAGTCCCAAACAGTGGGAGTTCTATGCCCGCATCGCGCAACACTCGCGCGGTGGCTGCAGTTTCATCGGAGTACCCAGCTATGTAAATGCCACCCGCGTCAGTGGCGGCCAGATCTTCGATATCTGCCCCTATGAGTGCTTCTGGCTGATCTGCCGGAAACGAAACCTGGGCCTCCACACCACCACCGAGCGTACGGAACCGCGCGATGAACGCATTGCCGAGGCCAAACTCGCTCTGGCTTCTAACGACGTGTACCTTGCGGATTGTGACGACGTTATAAATGTAGTTCGCCAGTGTTACAGCTTCGAAATATTCGCTCGGGTAGTTGCGGAATATGTAATCTCCCTTGTCATTGAGCGCTAGAGTCGACGATGCCGGCGAAATCAATACAACCTCGGATTGCTGAAACAGGTCAGCGATCGCGAGCGTTACAGAGCTACTGTCGGATCCGATCACCGCGGGAAGCCCTAGGTCGATGAATTCTTGCGCCAATTGCACCGCAATTTGCGGGTCGCTCTGAACATCACGGACAATGACTGAAAATGGGACCCTGGTCCCATTTCCACCAACGTCGACACCCCCAGCCGCGTTGACCCGGTCTACGGCAACTTCGATGCCACGTTGGATCGACTGGCCATAAGACGATGCACGTCCTTCCAACGAAAGAAGTGCTCCGAGTTGAACCTCGGACACTTCCCCACAGCCAGCCATGCCAATAACGGCAAGGGTCAACATTACGGCCCATTTATTAAGAGTTTTCATTGTCTTTTCCTTCCAGCCGGCCTTCCTGTTTGACCGCTGGCCTTCCTTTCATCCAACCACCCGAGGGTTAATAGCCCCAACAGGGCGCGAACTGAATTCCCCTGTCTCAATTTTCTCTGGTATTTCCTCGCGCGGTTTCCAGACGCATCGTGGACCGCTTCAAGGCTTCTAGGGCGCGATCGACATCAGTACCATCCTCGGGATTCTTGAGTCGGTCTCGGGCACGTTGTAAAGCTGCTTCGGCACGAACTATGTCAATATCCTGCGCCGTCTCAGCAGTCTGTGCCAGAACGATGACGCGATCCGGGAGAACCTCGACCAACCCCGACGAAACGGTCAGTTCAGCCCATTCGCTGGTGCCAAAGATGCGATAGCGTAGCATCCCGGTGTCGAGGCTGGTAATAAGGCGTTCGTGGCTCGGGAGGACGCCAAACTCGCCAACGCTGCCCGGTGCCCGCACGGAATCGACTCGCTCAGCAACAACCTGCCGCTCTGGCGTAACGACTTCAAGCAAAAAGTCAGTCGTAATGGCGCTATCTTGTCGGGCCTCAGACATAGATCGTTACTCCACCACTTGCGGATCGTGTTCAGCTTCAGCCAACGCGTCGGCTTCGGCCAGCGCCTCACGTACTTCGGCACTTTGACCGGTTTCCTCGGCCATTTTTTCGCCTTTTTCGCGTGCTTCTTCGATGGTACCAACCATAAGGAAAGCTTGTTCTGGTAGGTCGTCGTGATCGCCGTTAATAATCTCCTGGAAACCGCGAATTGTGTCATCGAGTGTGACGTACCTGCCTTGCATCCCAGTGAAATTCTCCGCTACGAAGAACGGTTGGGACAGGAATCGTTGCATTCGACGCGCGCGGTTGACGGTAACCTTGTCCTCGTCGGAAAGCTCCTCCATCCCGAGGATCGCAATGATGTCCTGAAGATCCTTGTAGCGTTGGAGGATGCCCCGCACATCACGAGCAACAGCGTAATGCTCGTCACTAATCACACGCGGGTCGATGAGCTGTGAGGTCGAGTCGAGCGGGTCGACCGCTGGATAGATCCCGATCTCGGTAAGTGCGCGTGCCAGGTTAACGTTAGCGTCAAGGTGCGCGAAGGTGGTCGCTGGAGCCGGATCGGTAAAATCGTCTGCTGGGACATAAATTGCTTGAATCGATGTGACCGACCCAGTCTTGGTCGCAGTTATGCGCTCCTGTAACTCCCCAAGTTCAGTTGCCAGATTGGGCTGGTAGCCAACCGCGGAGGGCATACGACCGAGTAGTGCTGAAACTTCCGATCCTGCCTGGGTAAAGCGAAAGATGTTGTCTATAAATAACAGCACGTCCTGCCCAGCTTGGTCACGGAAATACTCCGCCACGGTGACGCCAGTTAGGGCAACTCTTAGGCGGGCACCAGGGGGTTCTGTCATCTGCCCGTAGATCAGCGAGGTCTGGCTGATAACCCCAGACTCTTTCATCTCGAGCCACAAATCGTTGCCTTCGCGCGTCCGTTCACCAACCCCAGCAAACACTGAATAGCCACCGTGCTGCTTTGCAACGTTATTGATCAGCTCCATGATCAAAACGGTCTTGCCGACACCTGCGCCGCCAAAAAACCCGATCTTCCCGCCCTTTTTGAACGGCACCAGCAAGTCGATGACTTTTATGCCGGTCTCGAATTGTTCAGTTTCGGTGGCCTGTTCGTCAAAACCGGGGGCATGGCGATGAATCGGCCAACGTTCCTCGGCTTCGACCGGGCCAAGGCCGTCTACTGGTTCACCAATAACGTTGAGGACCCGACCGAGTGTGGCGTCACCGACCGGGGTCGTGATCGGACCACCAGTATCAACGGCGTCCATGCCACGAACGAGGCCGTCCGTAGATTGCATCGAAACGCACCGGACGCGATTCTCGCCTAAATGCTGGGCCACTTCGACAATAAGATCGACTTTCTCGGATGAGAGAACGGCTTCGTCCGAAATCCTCAATGCTTGGTAGATCGGCGGCAGGTCCTCTGTCGAAAACTCAACGTCGACGACTGGGCCTACTACGGCGAGGACTTTGCCAACTCGTTCGTCGGCGTCCGTTTGTTCAGGGCTAGACATAGTGTGGGTCTCCTACTTCAGTGCTTCCGCTCCGCCGACGACTTCGAGGATCTCGGTCGTGATCTCCTCTTGGCGAATCTTGTTCATGGTCAATGTGAGGTCATCTATAAGTTCATCGGCGTTACGCGAAGCGTTCTCCATCGCCGTCATTCGAGCAGCGTGCTCTGATGAAATGGATTCCAGCATGGCGCGAAACACTTGTACTTCAACATGCCGTGGGAGCAAATTGCTAAGAATCGTTTCAGGATCAGGTTCGTAGATGTAATCAGACAGCTCGACTGGTTCCATGTTCGCCGCGTCCTGGGCAGCGTGTTTTTCCTCCGACCAGATATCAGAAAGTGTTTGAATCTCACCGGAAAGCCCTTCGAACGTGTCGTCCAGCGCTTGGCCTGCACCCGTCTGATGCTCCGCGACATAGCGGGCCGCCTCGCGTGCGCTAATCTTTTCTTCCGGGAACCTGAGCCCAACAACCGGTAACAAAGGCTCCACGACGACTTCCTGTCGGATCACCGATTTGAATTCGTTGTAGATAACGTAGACCGCGTCGGTGCGACCGCTCGTGAATTCATCAATCAGATACTCAGCCACCAATGCAGCGTCACCAAAGGTAACTTCCTTAAGCAGATCGAGCCAATATTCGCCGATCGTCCAATCCTTTTTCCTGTAGTAACCGTGAGCCTTGCGTCCAACAAGCGCCAGTTGAACCGCCTGGTCTTGCCAGCTTTGTAGCGCCGTGTCAGCCCGCCGCAGGATGTGCGTATTAAAAGACCCACACATGCCTTTGTCAGAAGAGATCACCAGGACCGTGACATGTTGCTGGTGCTCCTCACGTCGCAGCAATGGATGGTCCCTGTTCTCGGCACGCTCCGCCAAGCCATTCATCACCGCCCACGTCTTGTCCGAGTAAGGCCGCGAGCTAATGATACGGTCCTGGGTACGTCGAAGCTTAGCCGCTGCCACCATGCGCATGGCACGAGTGATCTGCCGGATGTTCCTTACTGAGCGAACACGACGCCTGAGATCTAGAAGAGTTGCCATTGGTTAGATAGATATAGCCCCTCAGGTACAGGTGAGCGGGCGTTTATTCCTCTCCATCATCGGGCACAGCCTCAGCCTGCGACTTGTAGGCGTCTAGTATTCTACCGAGACGGTCCTCAAGGTTCTGGTCAAGCTTCCCAGCAGTTTCGATGTCATCCCACAAGCTCGAATCGTTAACGTCAACGTGTTGGTAAAATCCCTGCTCAAAGTCTCCTACCCGCGAGACCTCGATATCGTCAAGGAAACCTCTTGTGCCAGCAAATATAATGGCAGTCTGCTGCGCAACTCGAAGCGGCTGATACTGGTCCTGCTTGAGTATCTCAGTAAGCCGTTCACCGCGCGATAATTGTTTCTGGGTCGAAACGTCAAGGTCCGAGCCAAACTGCGCAAACGCTGCAAGTTCACGAAACTGCGCCAGTTCCAGGCGAAGTGATCCAGCAACCTGCTTCATTGCTTTGGTCTGAGCGGCTCCGCCCACCCGTGATACGGACAGCCCGGCGTTCACGGCTGGCCGCACTCCTTGATGAAACAGGTCGGTCTCGAGATAAATCTGCCCGTCAGTAATGGAGATAACGTTGGTTGGAACGTACGCGGAAACGTCCCCCGCTTTTGTCTCGATGACTGGTAGTGCCGTCAGCGAGCCAGCTCCAAGCTCATCATTGACTTTTGCCGCGCGTTCCAGCAAACGTGAGTGCAGGTAGAACACGTCTCCCGGATAGGCTTCGCGGCCTGGTGGGCGGCGCAGCAATAAGGACATCTCCCGATAGGCGTTGGCGTGCTTGGAAAGGTCGTCATAGATCACTAAAGCGTGCTTCCCATTGTCACGAAACCATTCGCCCATTGCGCAGCCCGCGAAGGGCGCCATCCACTGAACGGCCGCTGGTGTTGACGCCGAGGCATCAACGACAATCGTGTAGTCAAGAGCGCCAGCATTCTTCAATTCCTCGACAGCCCGCGCGACAGTAGATTCTTTCTGGCCAATAGCAACGTAAATGCAATAAACGTCGGTTGTCTTTTGGTTGATAATGGTGTCGAGGGCTACTGCCGTTTTGCCGGTCTGCCGGTCGCCAATGATCAGCTCTCGTTGGCCTCGGCCGATGGGAATCATTGAGTCGATCGACTTAATACCTGTCTGGAGCGGTTCAGACACCGGTTGCCGGGCCACAACCCCAGGAGCGATGCGCTCCATAGCCCCGAACTCGGAGGCATTTACGGGGCCCTGACCATCAACTGGCTCCCCTAATGGAGTAACGACGCGACCCAGCAGTGCCTCGCCGACAGGCACCTGGATTACCCGCTCGGTACGCTTGACCATGTCCCCTTCTTTAACGAGTGTTGAATCGCTTAGGAGGACAGCGCCAACGTTGTCCTCTTCAAGGTTGAGGGCGACGCCGAAAACATCTCCTGGGAATTCAACGAGTTCCAACGCCATGCAGCGCTCCAACCCATAAATACGGGCGACGCCGTCTCCTACCGATATGACGGTGCCGACTTCCTGAATGTTGATCTCGGTTTCGTACCCGGCGATTTGTTGCCGTATGATGCTCGAGATTTCTTCCGCCTTGATCTGCATCTGTCAGGTTTCCTTGTCTAGGTAGACTCCAATAACTCCCGGATGCGTGCGAGTTGACCCTGAAGGCTCCCGTCATAAACGACGTCACCGATCCGGGTTACCACGCCTCCGAGAAGCTGTGGGTCAGTCTTTCGAGAGATACGAACTTCACCACCGGTAGCCTCGTGAAGGCTCTTCTCGAGCTGTGAGACCTGTTCGCTGTCCAATGGTGCCGCGGTAGTAATCTCTGCGTTCACGACACCAGACTTCTCGTCAACGAGCTCTCCATACACGTCGGAAATCAAGGACAGGTGATCGAGCCGTTCATTTTCGGCCAGGACATCGACAAACCGCTTAGATGTCGGATCAAGCCTAATAGTTTCCATTATCTTGCCTAATATTGCCTGTTTTTGCTTAACAGAAACGGCTGGGTTCATCATGATGAGGAACTTTAGCCCGTCGTGACCATCAATCGCCTCAACAAGGCTGGCTAGGTCCTCTTTGATTTTAGCCTCCCCACCAGAGGCAATCTCGGCAACTGCTTCGAGGAGTCCCTTCGCGTAACGGCGGGCTATACCGTGGCTGAGCATATTATCTCCTCCCTCAGGCCATACTTTTACCTAAACGCGACAGGTAATCGCGAATAAGCTCGTTATGGTCGTCTGGGGTTAGATGATCGGCCAAATTCGTGGCCGCCATATTGACCGCGAGGTCCGCCACAAAGGTTCTTAGTTCGCGGTTGGCGCCAACTCGTTCGTTATTTACCTCGCGTTCAGCCACCTCGATGATTCTTTCGGCCTGTCGCTTGCCGTCCTTCAAAGCACGCCCCTTGTCACGCTCAGCATCTCGATGTGCCTCCTCTACAAGAGTGGCAACTTCTTCGTCGATTTTTGACAGACGTTGCTCAGACCCGGACAGCACCCGGGTCGCCTCTTCAGATTGCCGTACAGCCAAGTCGCGTGCAGCAAAAATGCTTGCCGTCCGGTCAGCAAGAATCACTTTTAGCCCGGGAAACGAAAATATATCCCGTATTACACCTGGCGGAACGACCAGCACCCAGTACAAGAGGCCGCAAAGGGCAACAAAATTGAACCATTTTGCTGGCCAGTAGAACCAAGGCTTGGCCTCGGGCCCATGCGCTTCTTCTTCCGCGTGCTGCGCGTCGCCTTCTTGAACAACGATGTGTTCGGACGGTCCTTGCACAAAATACGGCCCAGCTGAGCCCGTAATCGGAACCATAATTGAAATAAAGAGGAACAGTCCAACGATTAACTGTGTCCGCTGCACACGGTGGGCAGCAAACATCAGTTGCTTTTCCCTTCCGGGCCAACTGGGCGCCCTAGCAACTGTTTGGCAATCACTTGAGACAGCCGCTCGGCCTCAGACTCGAGATCTTTGTGAGCGATTTCAACGTCGGCGGCAAGCGCTGCTCGCGCCTTCTCAACGATATCTTGAGCGGCCTTCCGCGCTTCCATCATCCGTTCATCGCGCTCGGCCCGGCCCGCGCGTTGCGCGGTATCCCGGATGTCGTGAGCTTCTCGGCGTGCGTCCTTCAGACGATTATCGATCTGGTCGAGACGCTCCGCTTGCAAAATGTTGGCCGCTTCAAGCTCCTCCTGCGCGTGCATAGTGCGACGCTCGCGCTCGTCGATTATGGTCCGCAATGGCTTGAAGAGAAACTGGTTCAAAACCAGCATCAAAAAAACGGTCGCGGCGCCGACAGACAGGAGCGTCGGCAGGTGTGGAAAATTCTCCATTGCGAATCAGGCGAGCGGGACGGACGGGTTTGGGTAGGTTGAGATAACGCTCGGGAAAGACGGAAGGCGCTTCTGCCAAATTCTAGCGCCACCTCTGAATCGCGGCAAGCAGCCCGCAGTCTTGCAAAGAGCCAACGGAATGTAGAGAAGCGGCAGAAAACTTGAGCAACGAGCAAGCCGATGCCAGTATATGGCCTCTCGCGGCCCATGGGGGGCACGTCATTTTCTCTGTAGACGCGCGGCGCGAGGCACATTGGCGAGCTGACATGAGACACATCATCACCTTGTATCTTCTCCTCCTGGGAGCTTGGACACTCTGGTCGGGGCTCTCTTGGCCATGGGGAGATCATTTCGAACCACTGTTGGCAGTAATGGGCATGCTCTCGAGTGGTTTGGTGATCTTTATCGCCAGGCGGATGGAAATCATCGATTCGGAAGGGGCGCCACTCCAGCTCACAACGTTTCGAACTCTGGCTTACATTCCGTGGCTTGCCTGGGAGATTGTCAAAGCCAACATTGACGTTGCCCGCCGTATCCTCGGTCCGCGGATGTTGATTAACCCAAACATGATCGTGGTTCCCGCGAGCCAATCTTCGGAGATCGGCCGCGTTGTTTATGCGAACTCGATAACCCTTACCCCAGGGACCGTGTCTGTCACCGTGGACGAAACGACCATCGCCGTGCATGCGCTGACGCAAGAAGCTGCGGAAGTGGTGGAAGCCGGGGAGATGGATGGCCGGGTCACCCATTTAGAAGGTTCCCGTTGATGTTCGTTGGTGCGATGAGTGCGATCCTAGCAACGATGGCCTTGGCATTGTCCCGGGGAGCCCTCGGTCCAACGGTCTTCGACCGCGTCATGGCCGTGAATTCGTTCGGAACAAGCACTGTATTGTTCATCTCGGTTCTCGGTTTTCTGAACGGGCGCCCAGATTTTCTCGACCTGGCCCTCGTGTACGCCTTAATTAATTTCATTGGCACGATCGCTGTACTGAAGTACTTCAAGTATGGCGACCTTGCTGAAACCAGCCGGAGCGACCCCTCCGAGGACGCGGCCAACTGACTATGGAGTGGGTTGACTATCTCTCTTGGGTGTTTCTCGCTGGAGGATCTTTCTTCTGTGTTACGGGGGCGATTGGCTTGCTTCGACTCCCCGATTTTTACGCCCGCCTGCATGGAGCTGGAATCATTGACACCCTCGGTGCGGGCCTCATATTGATCGGACTGATGACACAGGCGGGGTTTTCACTGGTGACCGTTAAGCTCCTGTTTATTTTGTTCTTTGTCTTGATCACCAGTCCAACCGCAACCCACGCAATTGCCCACGCCGCGCACACCCGAGGACTTGACCCTGTGCTCGGAAGACAGGATGGCCAGGAATGAGCTCGGTTATCGGCTTCGTGCTTCTCGCCCTTTTAGTCTTCACTGCTATCAGAATTGCCAGATTGAGGGGGCTCTTTTCGGCCACCATTGTGGCTGGCATCTATAGCTTGCTTGGAGCATGCTGGATGAGCTTTCTTGACCAACCGGACGTGGCCTTTACCGAAGCGTCTGTAGGCGCCGGTATTTCGACCGTGCTGATATTGGTCACGCTCTCTTTGACGACGAGCGAAGAAAAACAGCCCGAGCACGCACCCCTGTTGCCGCTTGTAGTGGTTATAGTCACCGGCGCTATCTTAGTGTACGGGACAATCGACTTGCCGCGCCTGGGCGACCCCGAGGCACCGGCTAACCTGCATGTAGCGCCCCGCTACATCGAGGACTCGCAACACGAGATCGAAGTTCCTAACCTTGTAACCGCCGTTCTAGCAAGCTACCGGGGTTATGACACTCTGGGGGAAACTGCCGTCATTCTCACCGCCGGCGTTGGCGTTATGATCTTGCTCGGTGGCGCCCGCAGGCGACGCCCAGGCACGCCGAAGACAACAAGGGGGGCGGGGCCATGAAAGACCAAGTTGTCCCTCGCGTCGTCGCCAAACTGCTGATCCCCTACATGCTCCTGTACGCTCTCTATGTCCAGTGGCACGGAGATTACGGCCCTGGAGGCGGGTTTCAAGCTGGCGTCATCTTCGCCGCTGCAGTCATCCTTTACGCACTCATCTTTGACCTGGGGAACGCCCAACGGGCCATCCGACCTTGGGTCGTGAATTTATTGGTGCCGCTGGGTCTTTTGCTGTACATCGGTGTTGGTATCGTCACGATTCTCAAGGGGGGTGTGTTCCTGGAATACGGGGTGCTGGAACACGACCCTGTACACGGACAACATCTGGGGATTCTGCTGGTCGAGCTCGGCGTTGGCACCACAGTGGCCGGGGTAATGCTGACTATATTTTACGGCTTCGGGGAGGTGGTGCGCGGCTGATGATGGAAACCCTCGGGCTCTACAATTACTGGGTCGTGGTCGTTCTGATGATGACCGGCTTTTACATCGTCGTTGCGCGCGACAACCTCATAAAAAAAGTTATCGGGTTGAACATTTTCCAGACCTCGGTGTTCCTCCTGTTCATTTCGGCTGGCAAAGTCGATGGTGGGTCGGCACCAATCCTTGCGGAGGGTATCGAGATATATTCGAACCCTCTCCCGGGAGTACTCATACTCACCGCTATCGTCGTCGGTGTAGCTACCACCTCCGTCGCCCTGGGGCTAATCGTTCGTATAAATGAAGCGTATGGGACGATCGAAGAGCCCGAGATCCATCTTGAGGATGTAGAGGCTTGATCGATAACCACCTGCCGATATTACAGGTCCTGCTTCCGCTGGTTGCTGCGGTGCTGTGTCTCCTCCTGCGGAACCGTTTAATAGTCACAACACTGGCAATCGTGGTGACCTGGGCCACTTTCGCAGTTTCCGTGGCACTGATGTCTGCGGTGTTGCGCCAGGGAGTAATCTCCTATGAGCTAGGCGGCTGGGCTCCTCCATGGGGCATCGAATATCGAGTCGACGTTCTCAACGCATTTGTCCTTGTTCTCGTTTCCGGTATCGGCGCCGTGGTAGCAACCTGGTCACCGTCAAGCATCTCGGTTGAGCTGCCGCGTTACGAACGCCATTACCTCTTCTACTGTGCGTATCTGCTGTGCCTCGCTGGGCTCCTCGGAATTACCGTCACCGGCGACATGTTCAACGTGTTCGTGTTTCTCGAGATCTCAGCTTTGTCTTCGTATGTGCTCATCAGCTTGGGGCAAGATCGGCGCGCTCTTACCGCAGCCTATTCCTATCTGATAATGGGAACTCTCGGGGCAACGTTCATACTCATCGGCATTGGCTTGCTGTACATAATGACCGGTACGCTCAACATGGCGGACTTGGCTGAGCGTCTCCCCGAAGTGCTCAACACCCGGACCGTAATCGTTGCGTTCGGATTTCTTGTAGTTGGTGTCAGTCTGAAGATGGCTTTGTTCCCGCTTCACCTTTGGCTGCCTAACGCATACGCATACGCACCATCGGTAGTAACCGCGTTTCTCGCGGCGACAGCCACCAAGGTTTCAGTTTACCTGCTGCTACGGTTTTTTTTCACCGTCTTCGGGTATGAATTCGCTTTCGACAGGATGCAGCTGTGGATCTTCTTGATGCCATTGGCTCTAGTCGGAATAGTGACCGCCTCGCTAGTTGCGATCTTTCAAAACAACATCAAACGTATGCTTGCGTACTCGAGCGTCGCGCAAATCGGCTACATGGTGTTAGGAATTAGCTTTGCCTCGGTGAATGGTTTGACCGGAGGGATCGTGCACCTTTTCAATCATGGGTTGACGAAATGTGCACTGTTCCTTGCCTTGGGATGCATTGTCTACCGTTGCGGCGCCGTCCACATCGATGAAATGCGCGGCCTCGGACGCACGATGCCCTGGACGATGGCCGCGTTCGTCGGCGGTGGGCTCAGCCTCATCGGGGTGCCGATGACGGTCGGGTTTGTCTCTAAATGGTACTTGGTGGTTGCAGCTCTAGAACGAGGCTTCTGGCCCGTGGCCGCGGTAGTTTTGTTCAGCTCGCTTCTCGCCGTCGTCTACATTTGGCGTGTCGTTGAAGTCGCCTATTTCGAGGCACCATCGGCGGTCGAGGGGGAAGGCACGGTACGTGAGGCCCCGCTTTCGATGCTGATCCCAGTATGGGCTCTGGTCGTAGCCATCTTTTACTTCGGTATCACAACGGAGCTTACGGCCGGCATCGCACGGCAGGCTGCGGAATCACTGCTTAAGGTGGCCTCGTGAGCCCCTCAACTGCCGTCTGTGTGGCCGTGGCCCTGCCGTTGATCGGAGCCCTTTTGGTCGTCTCCCTACGGCGCTGGCCAAATGCACGCGAGGCAGCGAGCTTAATCACCGGAGGCGCTCTTTTCAGCGTAGTTTTGTCGCTTCTCCCCCTAATACAGTCGGGTGCTCGCCCCGAGGCGCAACTGGTCGAAGTGATGAGCGGCCTGTGGCTAGCCTTCAGGCTAGAACCACTTGGCATGTTGTTTGCGCTCGTTGCCTCTGGTCTTTGGATCGTTACGACCATGTACGCGATCGGCTACATGCGCGGGCATCACGAAAAAAACCAGACCCGTTTCTACGCCTGCTTCGCAATCGCTATCTCCGCCGCGATGGGTGTAGCAATGGCTGCAAACTTGCTTACACTTTTCGTGTTTTACGAGATCCTAACGCTCTCCACCTACCCTCTCGTCACCCACCACCGCACCGAAAATGCGATGCGCGCGGGCAGAGTTTATCTGGGAATATTGATCGGCACTTCGGTGGGGTTCTTGTTGTTAGCAACCATTTGGACCTGGCATCTGGCCGGAACGCTCGACTTTCGCCCCGGCGGTATCCTGGTCGGACGTGCTGACAACTGGGTCCTTGGAATATTGTTGGCGCTGTTCGCCTTTGGCACCGGCAAGGCTGCTTTAATGCCGTTTCACCGATGGCTCCCAGCCGCGATGGTAGCGCCAACTCCCGTCAGTGCTCTTCTTCATGCTGTGGCAGTTGTAAAGGCGGGCGTCTTTACGGTCATGAAGATCGTTGTCTATATCTTTGGCATCGATCTCTTGCACGATACCGGGCTGAGTGAATGGCTGATGTACGTTGCTGCTTTCACCATCATCGCAGCATCACTCGTTGCACTCACAAAAGACAATTTGAAGGCACGACTTGCCTACTCGACGATAAGTCAGCTCTCCTACATCGTCCTTGGAGCTGCTTTGGCCACTAGTGCTGGCGTCCTTGGCGGTAGCATGCATATCGCCATGCACGCGTTTGGCAAAATCACCCTCTTTTTCTGTGCCGGAGCGATCTACGTCGCGGCGCACAAGACGGAAATTAGCGACATGCACGGCATAGGTCGCACCATGCCAATCACTATGATGGCCTTCTTCGTTGGCTCGCTCAGCGTTATCGGCCTGCCGCCATTCGGGGGTTCGTGGAGCAAGTGGTTCCTGGTCCTCGGCGCGCTTGAAGCAGATAAGCTGATCTTCATCGCGGTTCTGATTGTCAGCTCACTGTTGAACGTCGCGTACCTGCTGCCGGTGGTAGCAAGGGCTTTCTTCGTCGCCGCTCCAGAAACAGAGCCGAGCGAGGTAACCACGCACCCGGGTCCTGGGTTAACGGCAAACAGCGGATCTTCGATTAACGAAGCTCCCGGTTTCTGCCTCGTAGCGCTCTGCTTAACGGCAGTAGGGTGCCTCGCCCTTTTCTTTTTCGCCGATACCCTCTACCAGCTGCTAACTCCCATCGTGAACCCATAACGCACCATGCCAGAAAACGCCAACACTGACAGCCACGAGCATCACTCTGACGCCAACGCAGTGGGTCCTGCGCAAGGCGAAAAAAAATACTGGCTCGACGACCTGGGGAATGTCCAAAAGATATATCGCAGTCTTTGGGTCCTATGCGCCCTTCTAGTTGCGGCTGATCTCTTTTACGAAAAACATATCGAGTTTCCTGTCGAGGGTTTTCTTGGGTTTTTCGGTTTTTATGGCTTTGTTTCCTGTGTATTGCTAGTCCTAGCAGCCACACAGCTGCGCAAGGTCGTGGGCCGGGACGAGGATTACTATGATCGATAGTTTCCCGCCTGGTTGGCTTTTGATCTTTGGAGGCCTGCTGGTCCCACTGTTTCGTGGGCGCGTCCGCTCAGCTTACATGCTGCTTTTGCCAGCGCTCGGCTTCATTCAATTACTGTTGATGCCAGAAGGGGAGCTCCTACAACTCTCTATCTTTGATTACTCCCTAACACCTGTGCGTGTGGATCCGCTGAGTCTTGTATTTGGTTACATCTTTCACATCGCAGCGTTTCTCGGCATGATCTTCGCTCTCCGCGTAAAGGACACCGGCCAGCACGTTGCTGCGTTCATATACGCCGGAAGTGCCATCGGCGCGGTTTTCGCGGGCGATTTGATCACCCTATTCGTTTACTGGGAAATTGCGGCAATCTCCTCTGTCTTCTTGATCTGGGCACGCCGTAGCGAGCGTTCGTATCGAGCTGGCATGCGGTATTTGATCTTTCAGATAGCATCCGGCGTGCTACTTCTTGCGGGAACGCTGGCGCATTTCTATCAAACCGGGTCTCTTGCGTTCGACTATCTCGGGATCAACAGCCTGGGCGGTATGTTGATTTTGATCGCCTTCGGCATCAAGTGCGCTTTCCCTCTGTTACACAATTGGCTGGAAGACGCCTACCCAGAAGCTACCGTGACCGGAACAGTGTTTCTCAGTTCTTTCACAACCAAGATGGCCGTCTACGCGCTCGCGCGAGGTTTCCCTGGGACTGAGCAGCTGATTTGGATTGGGGCCATCATGGCCGCTTTCCCAATTTTTTACGCTGTAATAGTCAACGACCTCCGTCGAGTACTTACCTACAGCATGAACAACCAGTTAGGTTTTATGGTCGTCGGGGTTGGTATCGGTACAGAACTGGCGCTCAATGGGGCTGCGGCACACGCTTTTGCTGACATTCTTTTTAAGGGTGTGCTCTTCATGTCTATGGGGGCGGTGCTGTTGCGCACGGGCACAGTAAAGGGCTCCGAACTCGGCGGCCTATATAAGTCCATGCCATGGACGGCCGCCTTCTGTATCGTGGGTGCCGCTTCAATCTCTGCCTTCCCCCTCTTCAGCGCTTTTGCCACCAAGTCAATGATCCTTTCGGCGACCGCTGAGAATCACTACGCCTTTGTTTATTTCGTCCTATTGTTCGCCTCCGCGGGCGTATTCCACCATTCCGGTATCAAGATTCCCTATTTTGCTTTCTTCGGACACGACTCTGGAATTCGTTGCAAGGAGGCCCCACGAAACATGCTGATAGCCATGGGCTTGGCAGCTTCGTTGTGCATTGGGATCGGTGTCTTCCCAGGTGTGCTTTACAACGTTTTGCCATTCCCTGTCGATTACGAACCGTACACTGTCACCCACGTCATTACGCAGCTGCAACTTCTGTTTTGGTCCGCCGTTGCATTCGCCTGGCTAAATTGGGTCGGCTTGTACCCACCGGAGTTGAGGTCCGTCAATTTAGACAGTGATTGGCTTTTCCGTCGATTCGTGCCGCGTATGTTTGGGCCCGTCACACGTGCGTTCGGCGGCGGCTGGACTAGAATGCTCGACCAGCTTGGACGGCGTGCGACCGCTACAGTTCAGACGGTCCACAGGCATCACGGGCCACAAGGAATCCTCGAGCGAACATGGCCGACGGGCAGCATGGCCTTGTGGGTCGCGATACTACTGGCGATGATCCTGCTTCTGTACTATTACTATCGATAAACTCAAGCCGAACCACCACCGATTGCCTCGAGCGGTTCACATAAGTCGTTTATCATCAATGAGTTACGGATGATAAGTCAGGTTAACTCGGCCCTGGTTCTTCGTCGTCTAAACTAGCTCCGACCAGCTTTGCAGGTGGCGGTTTGATCTCGGAGTCCTTTCCGCGCCCTCCAAGAGTTGCCTGTGCCGGCATCTCGCAGTTACCTCGAAAAGTGGCGCCAGGCTCGATAGCAAGGCTGCCTGTCACGATCTTTGCTTCTACCGAACCGCCGCCCCGAATGATTAGCCTTTTTTTTACCTGAGCCTTGCCCCGGAAAGTCCCGTGGATTTCAAGTTCCCCCACAACAATTTCAGCATCCACCTGTGCGGTGGCGCCGAGGATCAATTTGCCTCCCGAGTTCACGTTGCCCTCGAAACGTCCATCAATCTGCACGCTCCCCTCAAATTTCAACGTGCCACTGATGTGCGTTCCCTCCGCGAGGTGCCCATCAAGTCCCCCGTCGAAGTCATTCATCCGTTACTACCTCCTGTGCTCCTCAACAACTGTTCGTAGAGTCGTTCGAGTTCTTCCAATGAAGAAAAACGGACTTCGATCCGCCCTTTTTCCTTGCCGTGAATCTTCACCGGGGTCCCCAGCACCTGCTCCAATCGCCTCTGTGCCACGAGAGTATCCGGGTCTTGCTGATTGGTTGCCGTACGCTTTGAATCTTCTTGCCTTGTAGTACGCACCCGTGCTTCTGTTTGTCTAACGCTCAGTCCATGCAATGCGACTGTCTCCGCCAGACGGATTTGCGCCCCTGATGTTTTAAGGCCGAGCAAAGCCCGCGCGTGGCCCATACTCAACGACTCAGAAATCAAGAGTTCCTGAACCCGCTCCGGCAATGCTAGCAGTCGGAGGTAGTTCGCAACCGTGCTGCGCTCCCGGCCAACTCGCTCCGCCACTTGCTCCTGTGTGAGCCCCGCTTCGCTGCCGAGAAATTCGTAGGCACGCGCTTCTTCAAGGGGGTTGAGGTCCTCTCGCTGAATATTCTCGATCAGCGCCAGTTCGAGGGCCTCCAGTGTTGTAGCCTCCCGGATGACAACGGGGACGCTATGCCATCCCGCCCGCTGCGCCGCGCGCCACCGTCGTTCACCGGCGATGAGTTGAAAACCCTCGCCCTCCCGTCGAACGACGAGGGGCTGCAGCATCCCACGGTCACGTAGAGACACCGCCATGCTCTCAAGGGCTTCTTCGTTGAAGCTTTCCCGCGGCTGTCGTGGGTTTGGCCGAACGCGATCGATGTCGACTTCAGCTAAACCTCCGGGCGTTTCTTGCCTCTTTTCTTCTGTAACGACTATGCCTGGTGGCGGCACCGCGGCCGCCGGAGACTGCGGCAAAAGGGCCTCAAGCCCCCGCCCGAGCGCCTTCCGTTCCATGTTTCACAACCTCACGCATAAGGGATAGGTAGCTCTGCGCGCCAGTGGAGCGCGGAGCGTATAGGTTAATCGGCTTGATGTGACTCGGTGCTTCCGCAAGCCGCACGTTACGCGGTATCACCGTATCGAAAACCGGTTCATCTAGGTGTGATCGCACTTCAGCCTCGACTTGCCGTGAAAGGTTCGTGCGTTCGTCAGCCATGGTTAGCAGGATCCCCTCGACGGCCAGCTCCGGGTTTAATGCTGCGCGCACACGCCCAATAGTATCGCGAAGGGCTGTCAAACCCTCGAGTGCGTAATACTCACACTGGATCGGTACCAACGCGCTATCCGCAGCGGTTAGGGCGTTTACTGTCAGGAGTCCTAGCGACGGAGCACAATCGATCAGAATGAAATCATACTGCTCCCGCGCCACTTCTAGAGAGCGTTTCAGCTGGAACTCACGGTGATTGGATCCAACCAGTTCGACCTCAGCCCCGACCAACCTACGGGCGGACGGTATTAAGTGGAGGCTGTCGAAATAGACCGTTTGCACGGCTTCGGACACCGCCGCAGTACCGAGGAGGACTTCGTAGCTACTCGGGGTTCCATCCTCAACCATTTTGCCCAGGCCACTGGTAGCATTGCCTTGTGGGTCGAGGTCAACAAGCAGAGTTGACCACTCGGCGGCGGCCAGGTTGGCGGCCAAGTTGACCGCCGTTGTTGTCTTACCAACGCCTCCTTTTTGGTTGGCGATGGCGATGATCTTTGCCATGGGCGCACATTAGCAGAACGCTCCATAGATGGCGACCGATTGTTCCACGTGGAACATTTGTCTCCGCTGCTTCCTAGATTTCTTTAGGCGTCCCCAGTGGGCCGTCAGGTGGTACGACGTTGGTTCCTCAGTCCCGCTCGCTCTAACCCTGCGGTATCTCTAGGCTAACCGCATATCCGTTGTTAAGGTGTGGAAGCCTCACGATCCGCCGGATGGTCCATCCGGAGTTCACGGCCGGCCCCCATTCTGGATCTGGCGTCGCTTGAACATCCAGGGCACCTGCCGCCAGGTACCGCTGCACGGCACGAAGGGTTTCTTCACCGACGAATATAACCGCCCTGCCCCCCGGTACCATTAGAGACGAGCCGAGCCCAAGCAAGCCACTCCACCCCGTCCAAGCCCGTGAGGTCAAAACGTGCACCGATGCTGACTCTAGTTCGCCGCAGGCGAGTTTTTCCTCGAATCTGCCTTCGATCACCCTGGCATCTTCGAGTTCAAGGGCATCCACAACTTCTCGCATAAAGCTCGCCTTCTTGTTATTTGCCTCTACTAGAAGGCATTCGCGGCTCGCATCAAGTATCTTGAAGGGAAGACCCGGGAAACCTCCGCCAGATCCGGCACACAATATGTTCGGTCCGGCGCCGGCAAGCAGTGACATTGCCATGGCAGGTTCAGCGAAATGCCGTTCGATCGCGACGCGACGATCGCGAATTGACGTTATGTTAATTGCTGCGTTCCAGTGCTCCAGCAACGCCAGATATACTGCGAATTTCTGAGCCTGGATCGTTTCGAGCGGTAGGCGGTGCTTGTGAAAGATTTGGCCAATCTCTTCGACAATGGCCGGATCGGCGGTTGTCTCCATCAGCCGATATGTCCGTGCTTAGCCACGCCGGCGATGACCTCGACCGCTGCTGCGATTCCCGCGCCCATTTCCTTGGGGAATCACTTGAACGTTTTTCAAGAAACCACTGCCTCGCGAGCGGGTTGTAACCGCTGCGTCCTCAGCAAGTGCTAGATGCACTAGGCGGCGCTCATAGGGGTTTAGGGGTTGAGTTTCCTGAGTTTGTCCCGATTCCTTTGCGCTATGGGCTACTTGAAATGCCAAATCCGAGAGTTCTTCATCACGCCGCGAACGAAAGTCGCCGGCGTCAACCCTTATCTTGCTGCCACGTGGAAGCTTATGCCGGAAAGCGTTATTAGTAAGTAGCTCAAGGGCGGAAAGGCTGCGGCCGTTGCCCTCAAGCAACACCTCTTTATCGTCGCCGCTTATGGTGGCAAGGAACCCATCGGGTTGCGGTTCTATTTCAACCGTGCAACTGAACGCCATGTCGTGGAAAATTTGGTCTAAGAGACTAGAAATCACTTCGGTCCCAACCTCTGATTCCTCAGTAATGGACCCCCTGGCGACCTGCGCCTGAGCTTGGTTCTGTTCCACGCCCGGCTCACCTGATTGACCATCTTCTTCGGTGTCGGCCACGTTTATCGAGGCACTGTCTTCTGCGCCTCCTGTTTCGTGTGAGTCCGGCTGTGGTTTCTCTTCGATTGCCTCGGGGGGCGACACAAGTATGTCGCTATTCCCGGATTCCTCATGCCCAGTCTTTACTACAGGCTCTTCGACCTCATCATCTTCATCTGCAAGGCTTTCCGGCTGAATTTCACTGTTTGTCTCCGCTTCGGCAAACTCCTCATCTTGTTCTGGGGGGACCCACGCTTCGATTGTCACAGTGTCCTCGCCGCCGCCCCAAAAATCTGGCTTCTCGCTGATTAGTACGTGCTCTATATGAGAAACCTCTACGCCAAATTTGTCGCTTGCTTGCGCCAGTGCCGTTTCTACGGTGACATCTTGAAAAATTTCTTTGCTCATCGTTTTCCTCGGGGTTTCCGCTTAACCACACCACCTTTCGGGCGCTTCTTATGCTTGCGCTTTGGACCTTTCCTAATTATGGCATCTGCGGCCCCGAGTTGATGGTTGACGTAAGCCTGTTGGGCGATGCCCAACGCTGTGTTCACTAGCCAGTAAATGACCAGCCCGCTTGGGAAGGACAGGAAAAAGAATGTGAACATGATCGGCATCAACCGGAAGATTCTTTGCTGCATTGGATCTCCGGTGCCGGGTGACATGCGCTGCTGACCGTACATCGCGGCTCCCATCGACAGTGGGAGTACGTAATATGGATCCTTCTGTGAAAGATCCTGAATCCACAGCATAAACGGTGCATGCCGGCTGATAATCGACACCGATATCGCTGCGTAAAAACCAAATAACACGGGCATTTGGAGAAGCATCGGCAGACAGCCCCCAAGGGGCGAGACTCCATTGTCTTTGTACAGCTGCATTACCTGAACGTTCATTTCCTGGCGTTTCTGTGCATCCTTTACGCCCTTAAACTTGGCACGGATTGCGTTCATCTGGGGCTGGAGCTGTTGCATCTTCCGCATCGACTTCATTGACTTCTGGCTCAGCGGGAAGAAGATCAAACGAACCCCAAAGGTAGCAAGGATGATGGCCAGGCCGTAATTGCCGGTGAACTCATACAGCTTCTCGAGTGTCACCGCGACCGGTCGCGCCAGAATCCTAAATACTCCATAGTCAACGGCGCGTTCTAGTCCGTGTCCTTCAGCGAAAAGAAGGCTGTAATCTTTCGGTCCGATGTACAAAGATGTGCTAACAGGCGTGCCGCTTTGGAGTTCTAACCCAAACATGGCGCGGGTTCCCGGAGCTCCTTTTTGTTCTAGTGTCTCTTCGGTAGCGGCCTGATTCACGATTGGTTCGGACGCTGGTACCGACGAAACATAAACCGACATGGGAGCCTCAGGAACAAACAACGCCGCAAAATAAGGGCTCTGGATGCCTCCCCATGTAAGGTTCGTTAGCCGAACGTCAGGTGTCTCAAGGTCAACATCAGTAAGGTGTTCAACCTCTTCGCCATCGAAAAGGACCGCGCCGGACATTAGGTAAATCCCTGTTCGCCCGTTATCAGCGTGATTCTCAAGGCCTGGTCCGAGCATTAAGAAAATTGGGGTACCGGTTGGACTCTCGACACTAAGCGTTAAGTCTGAAAGGTGTCCGTCTGGGTTCACCGTCAGCTGTTTATCGACACTCCACCCGTTAGGATCGGCCCATTGCCAATGAACCTTCACTGGTTTCTCTGCACGTACCAATGAACTTGGTTCGAATCCGTCGATTGTCATCCGATACAGAGCTTGGTTGGGCGCACTCGCAGCATCCGGGGTCTCCGGGGTCATTAAGCTCAAAAGCCCGACAGGTGCGAAACCTGGTTCGTTGACGACAAGTTCCAGTGGGCCTCCGAAGTCAGCATCGAACCCAATGAGTTCCAGGCCGGTAATCAAGCCACCGCGGTTGTCGAGCAACATTCGGTAACGCTCAGTCTCTAGTGTTACCTGCCTGGGTCGATCGCCCGCAACAATCGCCGGGGACTCTAAGCTGGTTGTTCCCTCATCACCTGAAGCCTCCTCCGGCACTTGGATTTCAGGTGGATTAACGGCTTCCAGAGATTCAACCTCGATCACTCCCCCAGATCCCGTTTGAAGGGGCTCTGGGGCGAAAAGGTACTGATAGCCCACCATGACACCGAGCGACAGTACGACGGCGATAAACGCCCGCATTTCCATGTTGGGGCCTTGGTCATTAGACATGACCGTGACCTCCTTCGTGAGAGGAAGGCACCGGATCATGGCCGGCGGCCCCGAAGGGATGGCAACGCAGCAGTCGCCTTATAGCAAGTTTTCCACCGGTCCATGCACCATGCCGGTCAATCGCTTCCACCGCGTACGCCGAACACGAAGGGTCGTAGCGGCAACAGCCGCCGAAGGTAGGCGATAAAATCAGCTGATAAAGCCAGATTAATGCCTTTAAGATGGCCGACATAACGTCTCAGGGGTCTCCTGTGAGGCCTGGTGAACCGCGGCCACAAGTATCGGTGCTAGTTCTGACGGCTTGTACTCCAACAATGGCGACCGGACTACGAACACGAAATCAAGGCCATCAGGGATTTGGTTTCGATGTCTGCGGTATGCCTCACGCACCAGCCGACGGGCTCGATTACGGGTCACAGCTGTTCCAAGCTTTCGTGTAGTCGTGATACCAATCCGGCTATGCACCAATCCGTTCGGTCGAGCAAAAAGTGCGAACTCAGAAGTCACGACTTTTTTGCCTTCCTCGTAGGCCCTCTGGAAGTCTCGCCGTTTGCGGACACGATGATCGGAGGGTAGGCCTTGGGGCTTCAATGGTTACGGTTCGTCGCCGTGTCTCAGTCAATCAAGAGGGTGCTAGGCGTTTACGACCCTTACGGCGACGTCGACGAAGAATGGCGCGTCCTCCGCGCGTGTTCTTTCGGGCACGAAAACCGTGCACTTTCCTGCGTCGCCGATTGTTCGGCTGGAAGGTTCTTTTCATCGTAAAACTCTTCGGATGATTTGCCTGGTCGCCAAGAGAATGGTCCCACAGCAGGGCCTAAGCCGGCGAGTTTTGAGCGACTATCGAGGCTCGGACACATTTTGTGTCCACGCGCAACCGTTAAAAAGTACCCCGCTTTCAGATAACCCGTCAAGCCAAATAAAATAGGACGACTGCCAATGTGGAAATTTGCTAGTTTCAGCCATTGAAAGTTTTAATGTTAATCGTTTTAAGTTCGTATGTTTTCGTGTTTAAATCTTTTGTTTTGTATGTGTGTATTTTCGTTTAAGATTTGCATATTTAAGCAGTTTTCTACTCAACGTTGCACGCTCCTGGGGGCCATGTTATATTCCGGACGCTCTCCGGCAAATTGCTCGTCGTCTCCCATATGTTTTTTTATCTCGTATTGTATCTATCTTTGATATAAGGCGTTTTTGAGTTTTCCACAGTTGTGGATGTTGGTGTGAAAAACGTTTTTATTGCCCACTTTTAGTGTTTTGTGAATCACACTTAGCGCTTCCAGTAACACCTTATATAGTCTAGGATTTTGCGGTAAGAAATGGATCTTTGGAAATCAGTACTTTCGCGGCTTGAGACACGTCTCGATCCACACACTTTCAACACCTGGCTTCGCCCGACAGCCTTTGCCTGGAAAGACGAGACTGTAGTGCATGTTTCAGTCCCTAATGACGTCTACCGGGACTGGTTACGTGATAATTACAGTGATTTGATTGGCGAAACGCTATCTGAGTTAACGGGGGCGCCGCTGGGTATTGAGTTCACCACCGCAACCGGGTCTCCTCAAGCACCAGTACCACAGCAGCCTCTAGGGAAGTCTGTTGGTGTGATGGACTCGTCGGTAAGTACATCCTTCAACACAGGCGGGGAACCCGCCACCTTTGAAGAGTCTGGTCCTGTATCTGGGCCTTTGAACCCAAAGTATAGGTTCTCGACATTTGTCGTCGGGACGTCGAATCAGTTAGCCCATGCCGCTGCGCGTGCTGTTGCCGGGAGTCCATCGTGTTCGTATAACCCCCTGTTTCTTTATGGAGGGGTTGGTCTCGGTAAAACACATCTGTTGCATGCTATTGGCCATAAGGTCCTGCAAGGTAACCCTAGTCTCCGACTTGTATATATCTCATCTGAGCGGTTCATGAATGAGTTAATCAACGCCATTCGATATGACCACACTTTTGAGTTTCGTGAAAAATATCGAAATATCGACGTATTGTTGATGGATGACATTCAGTTCCTGGCTGGCAAGGAACGTACCCAAGAAGAGTTTTTTCATACCTTTAATGCTTTATATGACGCTCAGCGACAAATTGTATTAACTAGCGATTCGCCGCCGAAGGAAATACCAACATTAGAGGAAAGGTTACGCTCACGTTTTGAGTGGGGTTTGTTGGCCGACATACAACCCCCTGACCTTGAAACGAAGATAGCCATCCTCCATAAAAAGGCTGGCGCTGAGAGTGTTGTAATCCCTGACGATGTAATGCTTTTTATTGCCACAAATAGCAAAAGTAATATTCGTGAGCTTGAGGGTGCACTAATTCGTTTGGTTGCGTATTCGTCTCTTACTAATGAGCAGATCACTATTGAATTGGCGCGCAATGTTCTTCGTGACTCACTTAATAGCCGTGCCACCATGATAACGATCGATAAGATTCAAGAAAATGTTGCTGGCTATTTCGGTTTACGTGTTAGTGATTTGCGTGCAAAAAGTAATGCACGGCGAATCACTCATCCGCGCCAGGTTGCAATGTTTCTTTCTAAGAAACTCACAAACCATTCACTCCCTGAGATTGGTCGTGCTTTTGGTGGCAAACACCACAGTACTGTTATCCACTCCGTTCGTAAGGTTGAGTATGACTGTGAGAAAGATGAACGTACCCGCCTAGTAGTTCAGACGCTTCTCGAGGCCCTACAGTGATTTCCACTGTTCTCCACAGCTCTTGTTGTGGAAAGTTGGTGGTTAATGAACAAGTTTTCCGGGGGTGTGGTTTATTAACTTTTTTGCGCGTTCTTTTAGACACTCCTGGAGCCCCTGAGACCCTTTAAAAATAAAGGTTTTGTGGGTTTTCCTAATAATTAACGCTACTACTACTACTACTACTAACTATTTGTTTTTTTTAATAGAGGATTAGTAGGAATGAAATTTTCTGTAAGTCAAAAATCCTTACTTGGCGAACTCCAGTTCCTACAGGGGGTTGCCGAGAAGAAGAAAACCATCCCTATTCTGTCAAATATTCTTCTACGGGCCGAAGGTGACTTCTTAACATTGGCGGCCACTGACCTAGAGGTTAGCCTGACAGGAGGTTGTGAGGCTCAGGTTGAGGAACCTGGTGGAATTACTGTCTCAGCAAAGAAGATTTTTGAAGTTATTCGGTCGCTAACAGACGAGAAGATCTCCTTCGCTTTAACCGACGGAAATTGGCTTGAAATAACTTGCGGGAATTCATTCTTTCGCCTTGTCGGACTTACACCTAAAGACTTCCCTGAAGTCCCAGAGACCAACTTTTCTACAGCCGAAAAGGTTAGCCACGATCTTTTTAACGACCTAATTAGCCGAACAATCTTCGCCGTTACCCAGGAAGACGCGCGATATGCGTTAAACGGCGCCCTTCTCGAGATTGACTCCAAAACTATTCGGATGGTCGCCACCGACGCCCACCGGTTAGCGATGGTGGAGGAAGCTTTTAGTAGCGCCACCGAGGTAAAAGCGATAGTTCCCAAAAAGACCCTAACGGAACTACGCAACCTTGGAAAAGGGGAAGAGATGTTGTTTTCCCAAGACAAGAACCACTTGTTTTTCAAGATTGGGCATCGCGTGCTAGCTAGCAGGGTTATCGAGGGACAATTTCCGTCCTACGAAAAAGTTATCCCCCCTAAAAACCCCCTCACTGTGATTTTCACTAAAGAGACAATGGCTGGCGCAATACGTCGGGTTAGCCTGCTCGCCAACGAGCGTTCTCGGGCGGTTAAGTTTACGTTGAGCCCCGGAGAGGCAACAGTCTCGTCAAGCAATCCAGAGCTCGGCGAAGCTGAAGAAAAAGTAGCCGTTCAATACGAAGGAAGTGAACTAGAAGTCTGTTTTAACGCCCAATATATCCTTGACTTTCTTGCGGCGGTTGAGGGTGAAGAGGTGGAATTAAAACTCAAAGACTCGGCCAGCCAAGGGCTCCTAGAACCACACAAACAGAGCAGCGAAACGTCTAAATATAAGTGCGTGATTATGCCAATGAGATTATAACCCCTCCATGGTCATATCTCTGTCTTAACCTCTTTGTTTTCAGTAATTTAAACTTCTCTCCATTAGCTAAATTCAGCTCGAAAAGAATACCTTAACGAGGTATACTTTCGTCCCCCCCCAAGCAGACACTCAGGGACAGGTCTACGTGCATGGCGGACTCAAAGACGAAGAAAAAAAAGGCCACCAAAAGAGCACCCTCCCAAAAGGTCACCAACAATTACGGCGCCGATGAAATAGAGGTTCTTGAGGGGCTCGAAGCTGTTCGTAAACGCCCCGCAATGTACATCGGCACCACCGGCCCAGACGGCCTTCATCATCTAGTCTATGAAGTCGTCGACAATAGCGTAGACGAAGCGCTCGCAGGGCATTGTGACGAAGTTATCGTCACAATCCATATGGACGAGTCGGTGACCGTTGAGGACGACGGCCGCGGTATACCAGTCGACTTACACAAAACAGAAAAGAAGCCCGCGGCGGAAGTCGTCATGACCGTTCTCCACGCCGGTGGAAAGTTCAATAAGGGCGCTTACACAGTATCTGGGGGCCTCCATGGTGTTGGTGTGTCAGTAGTCAACGCACTATCGGAGTGGTTGCACTTAAAAGTCTGGCGCGATGGTGCAACCTGGTCACAGTCATATAAACGTGGCGTACCGACTGGGGCCCTTAAGAAGAGCGGAAAAACAAAAAAGACAGGAACCAGAGTTCATTTCAAACCTGATCCCGAGGTTTTTGATCAGATCAACACAAGCTTCGAAACACTCTCGAGCCGATTACGTGAACTCGCTTTCCTAAACAAAGGTCTACATATCCGCATCGTCGACGAGCGCTCAGATTCAGATAAAAGTAAAGAATTTATTTTCAAGGGAGGGATTGTCGAGTTCGTTGAGAACTTAAACAGGAACAAAACCGCACTTCATCGTCCAGTGAGTTTCGAGGTAGAACGAGATGGCGTAACAGTCGACGTAGCACTTCAGTACAACGATAGCTACAGCGAGACACTGTTGTCCTACGCCAACAACATCAACACAAAAGAGGGTGGAACTCATCTAACAGGGTTCCGTGCTGCTCTAACGCGAACCATTAATGCATTTGCCTCTGAGCGCGCGAAGGCCAAGACAAAGAAAGACACACCTTCTATAGGGGCAGACGACTGCCGTGAAGGTCTCTTAGCGGTGATTTCGGTAAAGGTTCCTGAACCTCAATTTGAGGGTCAAACCAAGACCAAACTAGGAAATAGCGAGGTTAAGGGACTCGTTCAACAGGTCGTCAATGAGCACCTCGGAGCCTTTTTTGAAGAGAATCCTTCAGCGACTAACAAAATCATCTACAAAGTTACCGAGGCAGCCCGGGCACGTGAAGCGGCACGTAAGGCACGTGATCTAACACGGCGTAAGGGCGCCCTCGACTCCGCGTCCCTCCCTGGCAAGCTCGCCGACTGCCAGGAAAGATCCCCAGAGCACGCAGAACTTTTTCTAGTTGAGGGTGACTCTGCTGGTGGTTCAGCGAAGCAGGGCCGCGACCGTAAGAACCAGGCAGTGCTTCCATTGCGTGGCAAAGTGCTCAACGTTGAGAAGGCGCGCCTCGACAAAATGCTTTCAAATGAAGAAATCCGTACGATCATCACCGCCCTTGGAACCGGCATCGGCGACGATGACTTTAATATCGAAAACCTTAGGTATCACAAGGTCATCCTAATGGCGGATGCTGATGTTGATGGGAGCCATATTCGTACGCTTCTACTCACTTTCTTCTACCGGCAAATGAAAAAGCTTGTTGAAGACGGCTACTTGTACATTGCCCAGCCTCCTTTATATCGAGTCAAGGCTGGCAAGTCTGCGAGGTACTTACCAGACGAAAAACAGATGACAGAGTATTTGGTATCCCGTGCAGCTGAGAAACGGAGCGTAAAGTTCAAAGGGGCAAAAAAGAACATAGGGGGAAACGCGCTCAAGGCCCGCCTAGAGAGGCTTCATCGATATCGCTCACGCGTGGACAAACTACGTAAGCGCAACTATCAACCAGAGATACTGGAAGTTCTGTGCGAGGGAGGCCTTCGATACAAGAAGCAATTTGAGACGGCCAAGGGTCTCGGCGACATTGAGAAGGCACTTAAAAAGAAGGGCTATGCGACAGAGCGCACTAAAAACGAAGAAGATGGCCTGTACCAGTTATTGATCTCCGGAACGAACGGAAACGCTGTTAGCGGGACGGTGCTGATCAACCATGAATTTATCGATGGTGCGGAGTACCGCAATCTATTTACCTTGTACCAGGAGATCGACGAATTCCACAAGCCTCCCTTTACTGTCTACAACAATGGCGACAAAGAAATACAGCTATCGAGCAAGGAAGACCTCCTTCATCATTTAATGAAGGCCGCGCAGAAAGGCATTACTCTGCAGCGCTACAAAGGTCTCGGTGAGATGAACCCCGACCAACTCTGGGAGACCACCATGGACCCGGATCACCGACGCTTATTACAGGTGAAAGTCGAAGACGACACTGAGACCAGCGAAACCTTCACCAAATTGATGGGCGACAAGGTGGAACCCCGCCGCGCGTTTATCGAAGAAAACGCGACTAAAGTCGAGAACCTAGATATTTAATGGGCGAGATCGAACACAAGATCCCGGTGTCGCTTCAGGAAGAGGTAGAAAAGTCTTACCTCGACTACGCCATGAGCGTCATTATCGGACGCGCCTTACCTGACATCCGCGATGGCCTAAAACCTGTGCATCGCCGCACGCTGTTCGCGATGCAGGATCTAAAGAATTACTACAACCAAGCTTATAAGAAGTCGGCTCGCATCTGTGGCGACGTGATCGGCAAGTATCACCCGCACGGTGAGACCAACGTGTACGACACCCTAGTGAGAATGGCCCAGGACTTCTCGCTTCGGAACCCGCTGGTTGATGGCCAGGGCAACTTCGGATCGCTTGACGGTGATCCGCCGGCCGCCATGCGTTACACAGAAGTTCGCATGACCCGCCTGGTACATGAATTGCTCGCGGACATCGACAAGGAAACGGTCGATTTCAGAGACAACTACGACGGTACACTAAGAGAACCGACCGTCTTGCCGGCCAAATTCCCGAACTTACTGGTGAACGGCTCCTCCGGAATCGCCGTAGGTATGGCGACGAACATCCCGCCGCACAATCTCGGCGAGGTGTGTGACGCAGCAATCGAATTAATACACGACCCCGACGTCGACACCAGCAAACTAATGGCGCATGTCTCCGGGCCAGATTTTCCAACAGGGGGCATCATCTACGGTGCCAACAACATCCTCGCTGCCTACAACACCGGGCGGGGGATTATACGGGTCCGCGCTCGTGCTGATATCGAGCGCAGGAAGCGGAAAGGCGATTGCGTCGTCATCACCGAGGTTCCCTACCAAGTCAACAAGGCCAGGCTTATCGAGCAAATCGCCAACCTGGTTAGAAGCAAGAAAATAGAAGGCGTGCGCGACATCCGCGACGAGTCGAGCCGCGAGGGGGTTCGCGTCGTTATCGAGCTAAAGAGCGGCGAGGAACCCGATGTCGTCCTTAACAATCTCTACAAGCAGACCCAAATGGAGACGTCGTTCGGCATCAACATGGTGGCAATCGAAGACGGAACCCCCAAGGTTTGCACGCTAAAGAAGCTTCTAGAGGCGTTCATTCGACACCGCCGTGAGGTGGTCACGCGCCGCACATTGTTCGACCTAAACAAAGCTGAAGCCCGAGCTCACATTTTGGAAGGTTTAGAGATTGCACTCGACAATCTCGATGCGGTCATCAAGCTCATCCGTGGGTCAAAGGACCCGGCAACAGCGAAGGCCCAGATGATAAAGCGCTTCAAAATGAGCGCCATCCAGGCACAGGCGGTTCTTGATATGCGCTTGCAGCGACTCACGGCCTTGGAGCGCGACAAGATAACCGCCGAACTTAAGGAAGTAAGAGCATTGATCGAAGAACTCGAAGCGATCCTTGCCTCCGACGAGAAGCTTTCGGCGCTGATCGTGGACGAACTGGTGGATATCAAGGCCATGTATGCCGACGAGCGTCGAACTGAGATCGTGGCCGAAGCGATCGACTTTACGGTCGAAGACCTTATAGCCGAGGAAGACATGGTGGTGACATGCAGCCACATCGGCTACGTAAAGCGAACGCCGCTCAGTTTGTACCGCCAGCAGCGTCGTGGTGGCAAGGGTCGTCTTGGGGCTGTCACGAAGGAAGGTGACTTCGTCGAGCACCTGTTCACATCATCGACCCACTCCTACATTATGGTTTTCACCGAACAAGGAAAGGCTTACTGGCTCAAGGTCTACCAGGTGCCGCAGGCGGGGCCGGCGTCGCGCGGCAAGGCTATTGCGAACCTGCTAGAGCGTCTCGACCGCGAGGAAAAGGTGGCGGCCATCCTCCCGGTCAGTGAGTTTAGTGACAAGCAATTCCTTGTTTTTGCCACCGAGCAAGGCCTCGTCAAGAAGACGTCGCTCATGGCCTTCTCCCGCCCGACGATCGCTGGGATCATCGCTATCAAAGTCCAGGAAGGTGACCGGCTGCTGTCGGCGAAGCTCACCGATGGAAACCAGAACATTTTCTTGGGGACTTACTTAGGCAAATCGATCCGATTCCCCGAGAAGCAGTGTCGTGCAATGGGCCGTAACACAAGGGGCGTCAAGGGTATCCGACTTGCCGAGGGGGACGTGGTAGTGGGGGTCGACATCGTCGGGGAGGCAGGTGCCATGCTCACCGTCACGGAAAATGGTTACGGCAAGCGCACAGACGTAAGCAAATACCGCACGCAAAACCGTGGTGGCAAGGGGCTCATCGACATCAAGACTAGCCCTCGGAACGGCCCTGTGGTCGGGCAAAAGCTTGTCGACGAGGACGGCGAAGTGATGATTATCACATCCGCGGGCAAGCTTATTCGAACCGGTGCAAAGGGCATCAAGGTACAGAGCCGCAACACGCAGGGCGTCAAAGTTATCAGCCTAGGGGAGGACGACCGCGTTGTATCAGTGGCGCGGCTCCGTGAGACGGCTACGTAAAAGCACCGCTGCAAGCATGTGACAAGAAAGATTACGGCTAAGCCTTTCCAGGCCCCAGCGTGTTGTAGCCCTAAACTGGCACTTTCAGATTGGCAAATTTTGCGATAACAGTCTTGACGCCGGTTTTCCTAAAGCGAACTGTCAGCTTGAGCTTTTCACCCGTGCCGCTCGCAGCGGTAATTTTCCCGGGCCCAAAAGTCGGATGGACAACAGTGCTGCCCTCAACCAGATCATCGGCTATTGCTGGTCGTGTGGAGCCGGGGAATTTGACTGCTGTCGCTTTTTTTGAGGAATGCCGCGAAGAACCATTTACCGTTCGCTGAGCATACGTGGAGTTTTTCGATCGTTGCCGTTTGTTGGTTCGGCCTCCTAAGCTACTGAACGAGCTCGAAGCGTAGTGTTTAGAGCCCGCCGCGCGAGGATTGAGGTAATCGCGCACAACAATGAGTCTTGGGTCGATCTCGCTGATGAAGCGGGAGGGTTCCAACCAGCGTTCACGCCCATTAATGCGGCGGCTTCGGGCGGCGCTCAGGAACAACTGCTGGCGGGCCCGCGTCATGCCGACGTAGCAGAGCCGGCGCTCCTCCTCGACGTCACCGCCAGCGATCGAGGTGGCATGGGGGAATAGCTCCTCCTCCATCCCGGCGAGGAACACAACACTAAATTCCAATCCCTTCGCTGCATGTAAAGTCATTAATCGCACACCATTGACTCCGTCCCGGTCCGTATCGGCATCAGCGAGAAGGGCGAGACGGTCGAGAAACGAGCGCAGTTCATCAAATTTCTCAGGTCTGTCGCCGCTGGCGTTAACATCATCGGCACCATGCTTAGTTGCAGGTCTCTGGACTTCGGTCTTACTGGTTGCGATTTCTACCCCGTCTGAAACGATCTCCTTGGCAGCTGCCACCAGCTCACCCAGGTTGCCGAGGCGGTCATCGGTGTTCTCCTCGCGCTCCAAGAGCGCTGTGTAGCCACTTCTCTCTATGGTTATACCGATAAGTTCGGCCACCGGCTTCTTCGCCGCCACGCCGCGCAGAGAGGAAAGGAGGCGCCCGAAAGCGAGCAGCCGTTCTGCGATGGCAGGGGAGAAACCAGCTTCCCTGAAAGAGCGTTCAGGTTCTGCCTCGTCGGCTAGTTGGCAAAGAGCCGCGGCTGCCGAGCTCCCGGCCGTGACGTTGCCCAGCGCCGCTATCGTTTTCGGGCCGATGCCCCGCGAAGGTGTGGCGATGGCCCGGCGCAACGCCAGGTCGTCGTCGCGAACCAGAAGCTGCAAGTAGGCAAGCACATCACGCACTTCCCGCCGGGCGAAGAAACGCTGACCGCCGACAACCCGATGGGGAATCCGCTTACCAATGAAAACCTCTTCGATCTG
>Ga0209752_1000050_pt1 | contig 49710 bp, 50 predicted proteins | sample METZYME_3_250m_FD_187548 | JGI IMG/M metagenome (GOLD analysis project Ga0209752, IMG submission 187548) | Marine microbial communities from oxygen minimum zone in mesopelagic equatorial Pacific - METZYME_3_250m (SPAdes) (version 2) | ecosystem: Environmental > Aquatic > Marine > Oceanic...
GAACGACGCTCACTAAAAGACCAACGGGATAAAGCAATCAGTCGTCTGGCAGGGCTTCGAGGTTAGTTTCGGAACCCGGTTTTGGGCGGTGTTCCCAAACCAATTGGAGGTCCGGGGAAATCACCTGGCGGGCGCGGCCACACAATTGGAGTTACGGGTCCTCGAATTGGCTGACCATCTTCTATTCCTTGACGATCAAGGCTTTGATGCCAAAAAGGTCGAGAGCGCACGCAGCCGTCTTCGAAATAAATGACGCAATACACGCGACGAATCTGATCGGTGGTGTTGGCCTTCGCTTGATGCACGGTCAAAGAATGGTGGAAAACCACTGACCCGACTGGCGCTTCGACCCAGACAAGATTCGCCATCTCAGAATGATCGAAAAATGGGTACGGCTCGTCGCGAATTTCTCGAGTGATGTCGGAAAACTTTGCTAAACCCAACCGATGAGAACCGGGGGAGTAGCCCGTCGCTCCTCCATCCAAAGTCGATCCGTCGAAAGGAATCCAGGCAGTGATTTGCCGCGCCGGGCCCATAGGCCACAACGGCCAGTCTTGGTGAGGGTCGGTTTCGCGCCCTCCCGGCTCTTTGTACAACGCCTGGTCATGCCAAATACGCAGAGTCTCTGCTCCCAGGAGCGAGGCAGCCAATTCACCCATTTCCTGGTGAAAGGTCAGAGCCCGGACATTGGGGTTGTCTTCCCAAAGGTTCATGCATTGCTGAAAACTCTGTTCGTAAAGAGACTTTTCACCGATTAGTCGAGAATCATCCCCGACGCGATCACGCACTGCTGAATCCACCGCATCCCCGAAATTCTTCAGGTCAGCGGGAGTGAACAAGTCTTCGATTACGACGAAGCCGTCGCGGTCGAATTTCTCGATATCAGACTGCGCGACCGAGATCATTCCACAACTGTAGATGTCGGCTCGCAGCTGTGTTGCAGAGGTGACAGCCGACTCGGAACCCAATGCAGGGAGCCCCAGTGTTACTGGCTGAGTCACTGCTGCAACAGACGGAGATGGGGTCATAGCGAATGGGTCCGGTCTGCCTGATCTCGTCGAGTTCAATAGACTTACTCGGGTCAAGGGGGAAGTAATGCATGACATGGTGATTCGATCAGGCAGCGTGGTGGATGGAACCGGGTCCCAAGGACGAACCGCGGATGTAGCAATCGATGACGGATGCATTTCCGCGATCGGTGGAGAGATCGGCCCGGGACGACGTGAAATAGATGCCACCGGCCATCTTGTAACCCCAGGATTCGTAGACGTTCACACCCACTACGACGGCCAAGCCACTTGGGATCCCGAGATGAGCCCCTCATCATTTCATGGTGTCACCACCACCGTCTTTGGCAATTGCGGGGTTGGTTTCGCCCCCGCAAGACCAGATAGCCACAGTTGGCTCATCCAACTCATGGAGGGAGTCGAAGATATCCCTGGGGCAGCATTAGCTGAAGGCATCGATTGGAATTGGGAAACATTCCCCGAATATTTGGCAGCTCTCGACGAGATGCCACGAGTCATGGACATTGCGACACAGGTTCCACACGGCTCGGTTCGTGCTTACGTGATGGGGGAACGAGGCGCACGAAACGAAGAACCGACGTCAGCCGACTTAGCCGCAATGGCAGAAATTGTTCAAGAGGGAATCGAAGCAGGAGCGCTCGGCTTCACCTCTTCGCGGACCATGCTCCACCGCGCCCTGGATGGCGAACCTGTCCCAGGGACGTTCGCCGGTGCCGAGGAATTGATTGCTCTTGGAAGCGCTGTCGCCAAGGCCGGCGGTGGGGTCGTCGAAGTAGCCTCCGACATTGGCCTGGGAGGGCTTGAAGGAAATTTCGGCACAGATATCGACTGGATGCGTGAACTAGCAGGCGAATACGGGCTGACTGTGACCTACGCACTCGTCCAGTCAGATCGCGATCCACAACAGTGGCGCGACTTGCTCGAATTGTCGTCCGCGCCGATTGACGGCTCCGGAAGAGTTGTTGCCCAAATAGCTGGGCGACCTGCCGGGCTCCTCTTTGGGTTAGAGACCTCGCTACACCCCTTCAAGATGCACCCCACCTACATCCAATTGGCTAACGCTTTGTCACACACGGAGCTAGTAGCCGAACTTTCTAAAGAATCCGTTAAACAACAAATCCTGTCTGAATCCACCGGATACACCGGGCGCTTCAACCACGACGTGGCCCACGGATTCCACAAGATGTACCCGCTCTCGGGGCAACCGAACTACGAGCCCCACCCCGATGACTCTGTGGCCGCTCGCGCGAATCGAGCAGGGCGCGACCCATACGAATACGCGTACGACGTGCTGCTAACAAACGGGGGTAGGGGTTTGATCTTTTTCCCTCTAAGTGACTTCGCCGAACACACTTTGGATCCGACCTATGAACGACTCAACCACCACGGCGCGTTCTGGAGTCTCTCCGACGGAGGGGCCCACTGCAGGCTCATTTGCGACGCGTCGACATCGACATACATGCTCAGCCACTGGACCAGAGATCGAACCAACGGACCGAAAATGAGTGTCGAATATGCGGTCAAGCTCATGACTCACGACACGGCAGAGATTTATGGATTACTAGGGGACAGAGGCACCCTCGAAGTTGGTAAACGCGCGGACATCAACGTCATCGACTATGACCAGTTGACAATTTCTGCACCCGAAATGGTGTACGACCTCCCCACCGGGGCGCCGCGTCTATTACAAGAGTCATCTGGTTACAAGGCAACCGTCGTCGCAGGCGAAATCGTTCGCGAAAACGGCGAATTCACCGGCGCACGACCGGGTCGACTCATCCGAGGACGCCGCTAACTAACCCCCAAGAGCACTGCGCGCCCCTAATTATGTAGCTAGGCCCAGGGCACACCCTCATAGGGATCGCGCACCAACCGTCGAGCCACGACCATCCGATGCACCTCGTCCGGACCGTCATAGAGCCGCGCGTAGCGGGCTTCCCGATACATAAATTCCAGCGGTGTGTCAGCGGTGACGCCCAACGCTCCGTGGACCTGAATGGCACGATCGACCACGTTATGTAGCATTCGCGCCCCCCAGAATTTGATCAGACTGATTTCTGTGCGAGCTTCACTACCGGCGTCGATGGCGCGTGCTGCGTCGAGCGTCATCATTCGCGCAGCTTGAATCTCTGCCGCGGATTCGGCGATCCATGCCTGGATGTCGCCTTTTTCGGCAAGATAACTGCCGTGGGCGTAACGCGTTTTTGCCCTTTCACACATGAGTTCGAAAGCACGTTGTGCCTGTCCGAGCCACCGCATGCAATGAAATATTCGACCAGGCCCAAGTCGCTTTTGTGCGATATGAAATCCTTGCCCGCGCCCGCCCAATAGATTTTCATATGGGACCCGGACGTCGTTGTAATTCACCTCACAATGATTTCCGCCGGTGTGACCCATAGTGGGTACGACTCGAACAATCTCATATCCCGGGGTATCGGTGGGAACGATGATTGAACTGAATTTGTTGTGCTTTTCTGCATCAGGCTCTGTGATCGCGAACACGGTGGTAAACGCGGCGCGATTTGCTCCCGAAGTGAACCATTTATGTCCGCTAATCACCCACTCATCGCCATCCAACAACGCAACCGCTTGCATTTGTGTCGGGTCAGATCCCGCCACTTCAGGCTCAGTCAATCCGACCGAAGGATAAATTTCTCCCGCAACTAGAGGTTCTAAGAATCGTGCCCGCTGATCGTCACTGGCGTACTGGTGCAGCATGATCGAATCCTGCATGGAGAGACTGCCCACTGCCCACGAACCCCAATGAGACCGTCCGATAACTTCGTTCAAATAGACGAAATCCATAAACGGGAGGCCGCCCCCTCCAATTTCCGCTGGGTGTCCAAGAGCCCACAATCCAGCATTCTTAGCGTCGTTTTTCAGTTCTGCCGCTACCGCCTCGCCCGCAGAGTCTTCGCGCATCAACTCAGGTTCACGAGGAATTACAACGTCATTGATAAACGCTTTCATTCGGTTCTTGAGCGCGCGCAGTTCGTCTGGCAGTTGGTCAACCATCATGATCTCCCTCGAAATCAACCAGGCCCGCAGGGTTCTACGGACCCGTCACTTGTATAGCTGGTGTTGGCTTGTTCAGGTGTGGTTCCTCGCGATACCCGAGAAAGAAACCTCAGTGGCCTTGTTGTCTCATTATGGTGTCCTGAAGTCTCGGGGATAGGAGCGGCAGCTGTGGCCACAAATGTCTTAGGAACGGAACTTGAGGAGTGCGGCCTCAACCCAGTGACTGGCTTCTATCGAGACGGTTGCTGCAATACAGGTGCTGGTGATCTAGGAGTCCATACAGTTTGCGCCGTCGTCACCGACGAGTTCCTGGAATATTCTAAAAGAGCCGGAAACGATCTGAGCACCCCGAATCCAGAGATGGGGTTCCCGGGTCTTCGAAATGGTGACCCGTGGTGTCTTTGCGCTACTCGTTGGCAGGAAGCTTTCCAGGCGGGGGTCGCGCCCGGAGTTCGATTACGGGCGACCCATTTAACGACACTGGAATGGGTGAGACTCGCTGACCTTCAAGCCCATGCGATCGATCACGGGTGATCAGTTAATAAGCATCAGTTCGAACTGTGCTGGTATAGAGGTCAATTACCCGAATGACCGTCGACCAGGATCGAATCAAACGTGAGGGGGGGGTAGATCACGTTGAAATGTTGGGCCCCAATAGGCGGAGGCGACGCCCTAGCTATCGCGGAGCGAGCCAAACACCTAGAAGACCGCGGGTATGCGGGAGTCATTGGGAATCAGGTTTATGGCCCACCGTGGGCCAGTTTGGCGGTCGCGGCAGCGGCCACCAGCTCCTTGCAACTGGAAACCGGGATCGCCATGGCGTTCGTGCGGTCTCCTTTTGAGACCGCTTGCGCGGCCATTGAACTCGACCGCATTAGCAACGGGCGTTTCACCCTCGGCCTCGGTACCGCGCCTCAGACCTGGACAGAAGATTTCTTCGGGCAAGATTTTCTCCCGCCAATAAGTCGAATCCGTGAAGTTATTGAAATCTTGAGACTGGTTTTCGACTCGGCAGCACAGAATGCTGATTCGATACCCGACTACCACGGCGAGCATTACCAACTATCGTTCGCCGGGCTCCACCCCAACTTTGGATCGCAGGTGAGACAGGTCCCTATTTGGGTTGCTTCATTACGTGAACGCCTATGCGAGCTTGCCGGGGAATGCGCCGATGGCTTCATCGGCCACTCCATATGGTCAAGATGGTGGCTACTCGAGCGAGCGTTACCTGCGCTTCATCGGGGCGCAGCCACCGCGGGCCGAGACCCCGAAGACATCAATGTACAACTGTGGCTAACGGCATCAATTGACTCCGATCCGACGGTCGCTGCACGCCGCGCTCGTGGAAATGTGGCGTTCTACGCATCGATCCCCAGCTACCGCTCTTACTTTGATGCACACGGTTTCGGTGAACTGTTCGACACCCTGGTAGCAGCTCGTCGCTCCCTTCCTCTCGACCAGTGTGTTGATTTGGTTCCTTTGGATGCGGCCCAGACCTTCGCCATATGTGGAACACCTGACGACGTAGGCCAGGAAATTGAAAACATCGCTAGCCACGCGGCTTCAATATGCGTCAAGCCCCCGATGTGGGGCATCGACCCCGAAGACGCGAACCACCAGTCACGCCAAATTGACCACTTGCTGCTCGGCTAAGAAACGCTTTGACGGGCTCTAGCGTTGGTAGGCCAGTGCATTAGTCAAGAGTCCCTCCGCTCGTCACACACAGCGAGATTGTCACGAGCCCCAATAGTCCTCTGCGACTTGTGACACCAGTCGCAGCTTCGCCCACTGGTCTTCTTCGGTCAGAAGGTTGCCTTCAAGAATTGAGGCAAACCCGCACTGAGGGCTAATCCCCAGTCGAGACGCGTCCGCGTACCGGGCTGCCTCATCTAGACGGCGCTTCAACAGATCGGGCGACTCGAGCTGGGGGCGCTTACTTGTGATGAGCCCAAGCACGACCGACGTGGATACAGGGATGAGCTGCAAGGGTGCAAAGTCGCCAGAACGTTCATCATCAAACTCAAGAAAAAAGACGTCGACGTCGAGTTGTGGAAACACCTGTTCCGCGATAGCGGCGTAACCACCCGACACCGCCCAGTTCGACCTCGCGTTACCTCTGCAAATATGTAAACCCACGGTTGTGGAATCAGCTCGCTCCGACACCGCAGCGTTCGTCGCATCTATGTATTCCCTGAGCAAGCTCTCCGGATCTTCCCCCTGGCTTCGCATACGCCCAGTAGCTGTCTCATCACAAAAGAAACTCAGGATCGGATCGTCGATTTGGATGAAATCGCAGCCCAGGCTCTCCAAGCCCGCGATTTCTGCCTTGTAGGTCTCGGTAACGTCATGCCAGAATCGATCCCGGTCGGGGTACACCGATTCGTCGATCGCGTTGACCCCATACTGAAAATGGAATCGGCTCGGGGCGGGGATCGTGACCTTGACAGGGCAACTTGTGATCTCAGCGATATAGCTGTAGTTCTCACCCATAATCGCGGTCCCAGGATGCCTCAATGGCCCCGCGGTACGAACCAGTTTTGGGACATAGGCAACGGTTTGTTCACCGGCGTTGTCCGCGAAAGGCGACTGTTCGGCTTCGAATAATTCAATTCCGTCGACATACGGTATAAAGCCAGACCACCACACATCACGTCGGAACTCGCCGTCTGTGATTACGCCGATACCGGTTTCCTCCTGATGTCGGATCGAAGACCGGATCGCGTCGTCTTCGATCAGACGCCGGGCTGTTTCATCCAACTCACCTCTGGCGAACGCCGCCCACGCCTCCGTCACTGAGGCAGGGCGGAGCAAACTTCCCACTTGGTCGGCGCGCGCGACGAGTGACATCAACAACCCCTGCCGTTAGCCAGGGAGATAACTCCGGAGAAGAACCCCAACATCGGTCTAGCCCGGCTCAAAACAAACAAGCCCGTAACCCGTAAGCATTGGAGCGAAATAGGCGCGGTGGATATTGCGCACCCCTGACCCCAACGCACCGCGCATCGCTAGCCACATAATCACCTCAATTGACTCCGCGCCCCCTCGACGCATGTACTCAGAATGATCAAGTTCACACAACACTGCCGGGTCGCTTTCGAGAAGATCCAAAAACTCGTTATCCCAATCTGGGTTGACGTGACCAAAATCGGGTCCATGCAACTGATGGGACATGCCCCCTGTCGCCATGACTACAACTCTGGCGTCGTCGTAAGACGCCACGGAGCGGCCGATGGCCGCGCCAATGTCGAAACACCGACGAGCTGTCGGCAAGGGATGTTGGATCACATTTACCGCCAAGGGGACGATCGGTGTCTCCCATGGAGGTGCCATAAGAAACGGCAAAATCGAATACACCCCGTGGTCAACAACCATTTCTTGGCAGATAGTTGGGTCGAACTCGTCTGCCACCAAGCTTCTTGCTATATGCCAACCAAGCCTGGTATCACCCCGAAGGTCCGGCAACGCCCGCTTCCCCCACCCCTCGTCGGCTTGGGCAAAGATCTCCGCGACACCCAACGCGAATGTCGGGTAGGCATCAAAGAAAAATTGATTCACATGGTCGTTGTAGACCATGACGAGAGCGTCAGGTTGCAATGCTTCAAGCCACGCTGCAGCGGGCTTGTAGCTCTCAAAAATGTCTCTCCACTCTGGGTCGTCGCGTTTGTCTTGGTCGTATGCACGAGCGAGAGACGGAGCGTGACTGACGCCGATCCCACCAACAATTTGCCCCATTACCCTGAACCTGCTTGCGGTGGACGGGTCGCCATGAACTGGTCGAGAGTTTCTCCGCGCATCTCCGCACCCACCTCCAAGAGATTTGAACCGACCGTGGCAGCAATCTTCAAGAACACGTACACATTGCCGCCGGCAGCCACCATCCCCGTCCAATCCCGGTCGATTACTAACTTCGTTTCCTCAGCCGTCAACTCGAAACGACGACAATAAGCATGTTCGTCGACAAGAAATTCCGCTCTGTTGTCCGGATCGATAAGACTTGCCGACAGCTTGTTCAGGCGGTACCCAGCCATAGATCGTTCACCGGTGAACACCGTCATGTCGACCATTTGACCCCCCGGATCATCTCCCATCGTAATTGCCGTCATCGTCGGAAAGCTGAGCTGGGTTATGGACGAGGTCAACGCGCGTCATGTCAGTCCTGCGCGCTTTCAAGTCGATCGAGAAGTTGGTCGATCCGTTCTTTGAAGGGGGCTTTGTCGTACATGTCGAACAACGCCCCCGCCAGACGCACCGGATCCCCTGAGTAGTAGCGCTCGTACAGTTGCTGACGGCCTGAGAATCCAGACGAGGACGCATCCCACGCGAGCCGAAATAAGCGAACGCGGTCTCTGCTACCTGAGTTGACGCTCTGGAAATAGCGATCGACATCATCCGCGCGCGGTCCGTCAAGCTCAGCGAACGATGGCGTCGCAACAAGCCCTCCGGCACCAACAATTTGAATGATTTCACACATGCGTTGGAAGTTTTGAGGGAATGTCTGACGAACAGTCCAAAGCGGCATAGAGCCCGGATACACGAATCCGTTCTCGCGTTCCACAATGTCCGCTTCCGCTGCCACAAGAGCAGCCCGTAATTGTTCGGTAAAGACAATCAGCTCGCTCAACATGCCCTGGACATGAAGAAACTGATCCGCATTCGTCGATTCTGCGACCTGGAAGGCCAAACCCATCATAAATTCGGCCTTCGCGAGATTCTTTATCGAGAATTGGTGCATCACTTGTTCCATCGCACCGGTGCGATTGAACAACCCATTACACATTTCGACATCTCGGTAAATAAAAGTTCGTTCCCACGGAACCAAAACGTCATCGAAGATGACAGTGCCATCTATCTCATCGAGTCGCCGACTTAACGGATGGTCCATTTCCGACGCTGCAGCCATCGGAGTTAACGACGGTCGACAGATAAATCTCATACCCGGCGTGTTGATTGGTAAAGCAAAACAGAAAGCGAACTTCTCTGCATCTGAATTCGCTGGGAGGTAGCTCGATGGTGCGACAAGGATTTCATCGCTGTGTGCACACAATGTCGCGACCATCCTGGCGCCCCTGACTATCCAACCAGCTTGGTTCTCGTCAACGACGTGTGCCGCTACGTCGTTATCTTGTTCCTCAACCGGTCGAGATCGGTCATATTGAGGAGTCACCAAAGTGTGCGTGAGCACAAGATCCCTCTCTCGAATCTCCTCGTAATAGTTCCTCAAGTAGTCGCCATATGGGCGTTCATCGCGTTGGAAGTCTCGCCAACACATCGCCAGAGCCGTGACCATGATGTTCATAAAGTCAGCGGACCGTCCGAACATGCCCGAAGTGTGATCCATCCAACGTTTCACCATGTCACGGCGCTTTTCTAGATCTTCGCGGCAACGAGGCTCAATGAACGACAACCCCACCCGATCACCAGTTGTTGGCGACTCGTACGTCATTTTGTCGATTAGGTCGGGAGCGACCTGAAGGTCATACAACTCGGCGATAGCTCGTGCCGCCCCTTGAAAACGCGGGTCCGTTGTGACATCAGCCACGCGTTCACCGTCAACCCAGATCTCTCGCGAGTCAACAAGTCCGCTCAGATAATCGGCACCGCTTCGTGCAGCCATGCGCGTAGACGCTAGACGCAATAGTCCAAGCAGCGCCCGTGATACTGCGGTCTAGCTCGGAGCAAATGCCTCGCCTCAGGAGGCAAGGCAACGCCACGACCCAATTTGAGATCAGCAACCTGCAACTGTTGAGTCGACTAGCCGCCCTGGAGCTGTTCGAGTAAGCCGCCGCTGTCGCTAACGATGTGACCTTCCACGACTTTGCTATCGCGGATCGTGAAGATCGCAACAGCGTGACGTTCAATCTCGTTACCCGACGGGGCCACACCCATGAAAGTTCCAGTGTGTATACCCCGCAAGATGTATCGCACCGCTACCGACTCACCGTCGCTGACCATTTGCTGAATCTCGAAACGGGCGTCGGAAAGTGAAGAGTGGTAGTTCTTTAACGATTCGATGTGTTCCGCCAGGGAATGAGCGGATGGACCCCCATAGCCATGACGCACATAATCCTCAGTAAATGATGCTTCCACCACCGATAAATCCTGCTGGTTAAACCCATCTTCCATTATGTGGCGAACTAGCTCCCTTGCTTCGTCTGGTGTCAAAACGGCCCCCTGTTAGTGGTTGTCAACGATAGTCGTGCCTTGATAATCCGGAACCATCCGCCTAAGTCCTACAGCGTCTGTCAGACCGCGGAGCCCCAGACCGCATACAACGGGTCACCCGCTCCGTGAAGAGGGGTTCTTAGCTGAGCGTCGAGATCTGCCCAAGGCCCGGTTCGGCGGTAATACTCAGCGACGATCGAAACATGGCCTTCGTCGTCTGTCTGGCTCCAACCATGGATGGCCTTTGTCGGGAAACACCGATTCGAAAAACTGTTAACGAAAACCCCGCCTCTGCGAATCACTCGGTGGACCTCAGCAAAGACCTCAAGCGGACGCACTAAATAGTCGATGGAGACACAACACACCACAGCATCAAACGAATCGTCTTCAAAAGGGAGGCGGTGATTGAGGTTGAGGTCATGCTGACACCACGACGAAGCTTGCAGGTTCCTGGCGAGCTCTTCACTGTTCATCCCGAGCACCACCAGATCTTCGGGTACATCAACGAAATGGCTTACCCATGAACTCATCAAATCGAGAACTCTCCCACCGATATTGAGTTCGCTGTAAAGGTCGCCGACTGCGCGGACAGCTCGATCATCGATATGGGTAACCATTCGAGGTTGCGCATAGAAGTTGTCGTCAACAGATGAATCGCTCCGATCAAAAAATCCGTCCGGGAACCCCGCGTAACGCTCGTGGGAATAAGGATCTTCTTCTCGGCTATTTGCTTTGCTCATAGGACCTTCGTGGCGGCTTCAAGAGGTAAGCGGCTTAGCGAAACTCAGGTCATGGCCGGATGGGTCCGCTATCGCGAAAAACCTCTCACCCCATGGAGCGTCTCGGGGTTCGGCCAACGGAGTGAGACCAGCGTCAAGCGCTTTCTGGTACACCTGGTCGACATCGTCAACATGAAAGATCACTCGGCCCCACCAAATATGAGGATCTGCAGTTTCTTCGACTGCCCACAGATTCACGAAACAAAAACCCGAATCCAACGTCACAAACGAGTCAGACGCCGAACCAAAGGAAACGATGAAGCCCAGAGCTTCATAAAACCCGATCGACTCCGCCATATCGACCGTCGCAAGAGTTATAGCGTCGATCCGTTTCACTTGACCCGGCTGCCCGGTCACAGGCAACTCATTTGTCGAAGCCCACCGGGGGCGGAGGTATTTCTCACGACCCGTCGAATTTTCCGTGACGTCCTTCGCCCGAAGAGAAGCGACCGGCGCCCGTGATCCCTTCGGCTTCCAGCACCGGACGGCTGTTATGCCACTCTTGGGCAAGGGCGTCCCTAATTGGTAAGCCGTGTTGCTTGCGCACCGATCGTCGGTCAGCCCGAGCACATAACTGAGGGAATGCCGCGATTTGACGGGCCAACTCCTCAGCCTTCTCCCGAGATCGTCCATCAGGTACCACGTATTCGCATAAACCGAGGCGCTCACACTCATCGGCCATGACCTGGCGTCCAGTCAATATGAGCTCCAAAGCTCGTCCTTCGCCAACCAGACGAGGCAGGCGCACGGTTCCCCCGTCGATAAGTGGGATTCCCCAGCGTCGGCAGTACACACCGAAGTAGGCGGACTCTTCCATAACCCGGAAATCACACCAAAGAGCTAATTCCATTCCTCCAGCTACCGCGGGGCCTGCAACCGCCGCGATCACTGGCTTGTTGAGCTCAAGGCGGCTTGGCCCCATGGCGCCCATCGGAATGTCACTCCCATTTCCGTGATCGCCGCCATCAATGGGGATTGCCAAATCCGACAGAGGGTTTGGCTCCTCCAAGGATGCGGCCTGTTTGAGATCCCAACCGGCACAAAATGCGCCTCCTTCACCCCAAAAAACCGCGACACTGGCATCATCGTCATTCTCGAATTCGAGAAAAGAGCGGTAAAGCGCTTCAGCGCTGTCGCCATCCATAGCGTTGCGAGCTTCAGCGCGTGAATGAATAACGGTCCACACCGGACCTGACTTCTCGATACGAACTGTCACGCCGCAACCTCTCTAACGTCAGCACTATCACGATGATGTCCCGCTGCGCAGGCAACGTCGGATTCCCTGTGAAATTCCCCTGACAATTGTTCGACGAGCCTAGAGCAGGTCGGGTACCAAAGTCTCCGCTACAGGTGATGTAGTTCCCTGCAAAACAGACTTGTCAAGCAGTCGCCTGTCAATGATCTAGCGTCAAGCCACCTAATAACTAAGGAGACCCCGTGGATCTATCCCATTTCAACACCATGGTTGAAAGCAACGCCGCAAATTTGCGATCAACATGGCGCAATTATTCGCTGAGCTCCAGCGCGCTAGTTGCCACCATTGTTTTCGGAGGCGATCATCTCGATGGAAAGCGCCCAATGATGATTTTCGCAATCATCGGCGTCAATCTCTTGGTCTTGCTAAGTACCGACGGGCAAATGGCACAGTTCCAAGCCTTGCGTAAGGACATGCCCACAGAGTTGGCGAATTCCACAACCGGGCAGGAATGGACCAAGCAACCCCTGGGTGTATTCCGGGTTCTTACAGCAGTTATGACCATCGCGATTACCGTCACGATGCTGATGGCCTTGTAAATACATCACAGACATAGGCCAGCCTTAGCCAAGACCCCTCACTATCAACTCTTGGTGTTCTCAATAGTCGTTGCGCCGCGCCATTATTGGCGACTGGCGTCAAGAGCGTTCTGAAGAGCTTGGACACTTACCCCTAGATCTGAGGCAGCGCTGGTCAAATTAGGAGGAGGCGGCCCCAATGCGGCACGAAGATCGTCCTCAGCTACACCCAGTTGCGCTGCTGCGATAGCCAAGTTGGGCTGGCCATTTTGTGGACCATTCTGGCCGCCATTCGCTGAGTCCCCAGCTTGGGGTCCACCTTCACCTGGCCCCATTTGTCTGATCTCGGTGAATTCACCTTTGAGACATCTACTGATATACGGAAACTCGTCGGTGATGACGTACACGTAGGCACCACTAATTGATATTCCGTTGCATTCGTCAAGATCTCCGGACCCCTCAACGTATTCCCAATCAGATGTATAGGTGCCATCGGGGATGGTGCCGCCGACTGCGATATCGGGGCCTCGACCGGGTCCGAGGCTCACTTGGCAGCTGGTGCCGGCCCGAAGAGTCGTCGAAAGTTGGTAGCTGGACGTGTAGTCAGCGGTCGTCGATATGTACATGAGGTGTCCATCTGCCGCGAATCCGACATGGACAAGTTCACGTGTTGAATCACGGTGTGTTTCAGCAAGCAAGTGGGACAATCCGTGGTAGTGATACGCACCGGTCGGTTGTACGTGGGCGTTGTTGAAATCCATTCCGAGATCGAATGTCTCTTGAAGGCCCTCAACCCTGTAAGTCTCGCCGGTTGCACAGCTCACTGATTCAGCGGTTCCCGGTTCAAACTTGACGCCGTTTACCGCGACGCCAGGGACATGTGCCTCTTGCGCGATGCCGGTGTAAACAGGATCTGTCGTGTAGCGGTATGTTGCCGATTGTGCGGAAATCGTATTTGGGTTGCCCGAGTTAGGGAACACCCCTGTTTCGTGGTCCGGCAACGCGTTCGTGGTGATAGTCCGCACATCGTTGGACACTGTCACCGTTGTGTTCGTCCCGAACACGGAATCAGATATCTCATACTCACCGAGGTAAGTCCCGGACACCTCTTCTAGATGATCGTGGGATTGGTCGTCGTTGGTTGTTTGGGTTGTTGGTTGAGATGAGGTTGTTTGTTGTGAGTGGGTGTCGGTTTGGTCGGCTTGGGTTGTTCGGGTTGTTGGTTGAGATGAGGTTGTTTGTTGTGAGTGGGTGTGTGACTGGTCGTCTGTAGCTGCCGGTTGCATCAGTTCAGATAACGTCACGTCGTTAGAACAAGCGACCATTGACATACCCAACGCAAATGCCACGGCGACCATGGCACACAATTTGCATGTTCTGAAACGCGACATGAAACCACTATCGCCTGCCCAAAGCTGAAAATGGCAGCAGCGTCGGCGATTCTTAGCAAGAATTCATTTGATGCAATATGTGGAACTAACTGAGGAAGCGATCGAATCAATACGTGGTCGCGATCTCGACGAACCAATAGCAATGATCAACCTGCTCAAATTTCGTGATCTAGCAGATCCGACCTTGGGGTTAGGCGCGACCAGCGGCCGTGATTGTTACTTCGGTTACTACGGCGCCGGGGTATCACCAATAGCGAATCGCTTAGCCACAGGTCTTTCACCGCTCTACCTCAACGAAGTCAACTCATGTTTTTTCGCGACGGAAGGAGAAGACTGGGACTACCTCTTGATCCCTCAGTATCCCTCCCGCCGCTCTTTCATTGAAATGATCACCGATTCGCAATATCAAGAACTTTTGAAATATCGCTCCGGTTCACTAGCCAACAGCAGACTCATCGAATGCGTTAGTGAACCCCCAACCGGCTACCCACTCAATCTGAGCGCCCCACTTCCCACCGATCCCGTGGTTGAACGTCCGGGGCTGTTCCGTGACCAACGAGTCAACGATGTCAACAATCGAGACCCCGAACAGCCAACAGACATGTTGAACCTTGTTCGAATGGCGGCAAGAACAACCGCAGGTTACGGAGTCGATGACATGACCGGAGCAGAAGGCTACGAGTCCTACAAGAACGGAGTGGCTAGGTCCTACGCGGAACGGGCCGGGGTGGAAATCACCTGGCAAGCCTTCCCGGTCGCCACGTTGATTGGTCCCACTGACGAACGGTGGGATGAAGCACTCATGTACCACTACTCCTCCCGTTCCAAAATGCTTTCCATGTTCACCGACGCCGACGACTACCGGGTGAACCACCTTCCGAAACGGAACGCCTCAATCGTGGACTCTCGACTGATTGAAACCACTATCGGTAGCTAACGAAATGAACGACTCGGTAAAGGTCGGGTCATGACTTCCCTAAGCGGTAAGCGGCTCACCATCGGCGTGATCAACAAACACGAACTCCTCCACTGGTTTACGAGAGAGCTTGGACAACTGCTTCGGCGGCCGGCCGATTGTCAACATTGCAGCAACAGCTTCGTAGGACTCAAGACCCAATAGTTCTTGTACAGCTGGTTCCTGTGACGCCAACAAGGTTGTCAAAGTCCCCCCAAAGCCCTCATTGCGCGCAGCCATCAAGGCGTTCCAAGCCATGGGGTAAATAGACGCCCCACTCACAACGCCCACTCGATCCAAATATTGATCCATTGACGCAACAACATTGAGATCGACGGCGACAACACAGACCACGGGCACATCTTCCAAATGTTCGAACATCGGGATCGCGATCGGCAGTGATTCATCTGAGGCTGCCTCAGAAATATCAACCGCCGTGGTGGTAACCGATTGCCAATACACCTCTCCAGCTCGCATCTGGGCCGCCGCTACGCGCATCGCCGGCCAACACAACTCACCTAACCGTTGTTTCACCTTCGGATCCCGCACCGCGATGACCTTCCAGCCCTGACGGTTACCGCCACTCGGAGCAAATCGTGCCGTATCAAAGATCCGATACAACACATCGTCAGGAACCGGGTCATCAGTGAACTCGCGAGCGGCAAAAGTTGTTCGAGCGACCTCGAGAAAATCCATTTCGTCTCCTCAAATAATTCGGTCGGAACGCAACGCCTCAAGGTCCGAAGAGCTGTACCCCAACTCGGTCAACACTTCCTCAGTGTGTTCACCAAGCTCAGGTGCCCGCCGGCGAATCACGCCCGGACTCTCAGTCATCGTCACCGGGAATTGACTAATCGGCACCTCTTTGGTGGCTGTCGGGTAGTCAACTCGTTCCAAAAATCCCAGCGCGGTCACATGAGGATGGTCAAGCGTTTGCTGAGGTGTCAGCACGGGTGCACCAGGAATCTTCAGTTCCGCCAAGGCGACGAGAACATCTTCAGTCGTCTTGTTCGCACACCAGTCCGACATCACCCCGCAAATCTCTTGCCGGTGGTTTCCCCGACCCTCATCGTCACCGAATCTGGGATCATCAGCTAGTTCTGGACGGCCGACAAGTTTCGCCCAACGAGCAAACTGATAATTGCCAATAACCGAGACGAGTACGAGCCCATCAGAAGTTTCAAAGGTGTCGGAGGGAGAAGCAGTCTGCCCCTGATTGTGTGATGCCTCTCTGTGCACCTGCAGCTGGTCTTGCTCAATGAGTGTTGCGTTAGCAATGGTCATCGCCGTCTTTAGCAAGGCCGCCTCAAGCTCTTGACCCTCGCCGGTGAGATCCCGATGCCGAAGCGCGGCCAGAGTCGCCATCCCGAGTAGCGACCCGGTACAGAAATCAACATAAGGCGTCGAATTACGAGTTGGTTGTCCTTGAGGTCCTGTCATATGCATCGCCCCAGACATGGCCTGAGCCAAACCATCGAAACCGACCCTGTCGCTAAACGGCCCTCCCGAACCAAAGCAGGTCACCGTGGAAACAATGATGTCGTCCTTTATGGAACGAAGCGTCTCATAATCAAGACCCATCTGCTTCCTTGTTGCTGGCGGCAAATTGGCGACAACCACATCCGCTGTCTCGATCAACGCGTTCATGATGTCGCGACCCTCAGGTTTCATCGGGTTTAACGTCACACTTCGCTTGTTTCGCCCTACCTGAAGAAACAAAGCCCCCTGACCATCAGAGGTCACCGGTGTCGTCCAACGGTCCTCTCCGCCATCAACTCGTTCGATCCGAATAACATCAGCACCGAGATCAGCCAAAATTGTGGCCGCAAACGGGCCAGCAATAAAGCGCCCAAAATCCAGCACTCGGACACCATCAAGAACCCCACTCATCAGAACCTCCCCGCCGAGCGTCCCCATTCTGCCGCCCGAAACCATCCTGAGCACCCGGTATCGAAACAGGAAGACGATTTTCGGCACGACACGATCAACTAAAACCTCTAATAGATGTGCCGAACTTCCCGACTACATGCCAGCGAACGCCGCACACATCGAAGCTAGCCCTATGTTAGAGGTCCTCAAATCTCCGCCGATCGAAGAAACGATGGGAGCGACGTTGCTCAGCTCATTTGATGATTACTACATCCATCAAACTTCACGGCCGATAGCGACACCGGCAACCACCGACCGCAACGCGTATGACCGCTCCTTTTTCAACGGATACACCGACACCGGCGATTTGTACTTTGGGATTAGCTCCGCTCGCTATCCCAATCTTGAAATTCAAGACTGCGCGCTCACCATCGTCCACGGAGGACAACAACACGCGTTCCACGGTTCGCGTCGCGCCCCGAGAGACCCTCATGACATGAGCACAGGGCCCTTCCGTATCGAAATTCTTGAACCCATGATGACCCTTCGAGTGGTACTAGAAGACAACGACACCGGGATCGGCGCAGACCTTCACTGGATCCCGCGTACCGCCCATTTCCCCGAAGACCACCAGTCGCTTACCCCACAACAAATCGGCCGTTGGATGATCTCAACCCGCATGAACCAATTCGGATTCTGGCGCGGCGAAATACGGCTCCCGAATGAAACCATCACCGTTGACCCTGAGCGAACCTTCGGAACAAAGGACCGGTCCTGGGGCGTTCGCCCCGTCGGCGACCCAAACTCAGTTGGTGCGCCTCGCCGCCCCAAAGGCTTCAAGTTTTTTTGGGCCCCACTGCACTGGCCACATCACGTCACCCATATGGGAATCTTCGAAGGCGACAGCGGAGAAGTGTGGCACTGGGACGGCTTCCAACTGCCTGCATACAGCGACCCGGTGCAGATACCCGGGATCGAAGATCCAAAGACCGAGCGGCTGAACTCGGTAGCACATGATTTCACTTGGAAATCGGGAACTCGCAATGTTTCCGGCGGGACGTTGACCATGGAACCACTCGTCGGTGACCCGATCGTTGTGGAACTTGAGCCGCTACTTTCGGTTCGAATGAAGGGAATGGGGTATGGGCACCCCGAATGGGGCCACGGATTCTGGAAGGGCGAATTAGCGATCGCAGGGGAGTCCTGGGACCTGGACGACATCGACCCTTTGGCTATCGAAAATCTTCATATACAAGAAGTCATCAAAGTGAGAAGCGGCGAATCTCACGGCGTCGGCGTTCTCGAACAACTCGTGGTAGGCCCCTACCCCCGATACGGATTCGCGGAATTCTTAGACGGAGCGCCCTGAAACGACACTTCGCCGCGATCTTGTGACATCGGGTGACCCGCCCGTGAGAGGATGAGCGAATGGAACTTTACGACGTTATGCGCACCACTTTCGCCGCCCGCGACTTCACCGACGACGCGCTTCCTGACGAGACGCTGTACCGAATTCTCGACCATGCTCGCTTCGCCCCAAGTGGCGGCAACCGTCAAGGGGGACGCGTAATTGTCGTAAAAAATCCTGAAACCAAAAAGGCGTTAGGCCACCTATGCCTACCCGCCCTTCGGGTTTATGGGGTTCAACGCAGCAGTGGAGAGAGCCCCTGGCAAAGCGTTCACCCCACAGAGATCGACGTAGAGCAGGCATGGAACGACGAGTCGATTCGTGCGGTCATCCCGATGTTCGAAGATCTGTCCCAGGTACCCGCGGTGCTCGTCATTGCCGTGGATTTGAGCGTGGTGGCCTCAATGGACAAGAACCTCGACCGAGTAGGAATTATCAGTGGCGGCTCGATTTACCCAATGGCGTGGAACGTTTTGCTAGGAGCACGAAACGAAGGTTTCGGTGGCACACTCACGACACTCCTCGCGGCTAATGAACCTAAAGCCCAGGAACTCCTCGGCCTTGAACCAAACGTGGCCGTCGCGGCACTCTTAACCATTGGCAAACCAAAAAAGCAATTAACAAAGCTGTCTCGGAAAAAGGTCGAAGACTTCACCACCATTGACCGAGCCGACGGCGCTCCATTTACCGGTTGAAGTTTTTGTTTCGCAGTTAGACGGGAACCGAGCGTCGAGAAATGGCGGCAAGGTCGCAGGCCCCGGGAAGAGTGCCGAACAAGGAGCCATGATCGCCGGCGACTCTCGACATGAGATATGCGTCGCTGACCACGGGGTCACCATGTTCAACCATCAGAGTGGCCGCCCACACGATCGCCATCTTTTCCACGACCCGACGCGCATCCGATTCGGATCCAGGCGCCGAGAGGTCACGCCGAAGTACGTCAAGCTGCTCATCGATCGTTGCATCTCGCCCACGTGATCGTTCCAACTCATCAAGAAACGCTTCGACACTCTCAGGGTTGCGCGCCGCGGCCCTACCTATATCTAAAGCGATGACGTTCCCCGATCCCTCCCAAATCGCGTTCAAGGGTGCCTCCCGATACAGCCGCGGCATGATGGAATCTTCGACATAACCATTACCGCCGACGCACTCCAGTGCCTCCCGGACCACAGGGTTTGATTGCTTGGTTAACCAATACTTCGCGACCGGGGTCGCTAAACGAGCAAAAGAGCGTTCTCGCTCATCGATGTCCATCCGTTCGTGAGCCCCTGAAAGGCGAGTGATCATCAACGTCGCAGCCTCGACCTCTATCTCCAGATCAGCCAACACGTTTTGCATCAACGGTTTATCAATCAACGTTGAACCGAATGCATCTCGGTGCGCCACATGCCAGCCCGCCTGGCTGATGGCTTGACGCATCAACGACACACCCCAGTTGGCAACATCCAACCTCGTTCCGTGGACCATTTCGATAATCGTTGGGATACCCCGACCCTCTTCACCAACCATCCACGCCGCGGTGTCGTCAAACTCCAACTCCGCGGACGCATTTGAGCGGTTACCGAGCTTGTCTTTCAAGCGGAGAAACCTCAGCGAGTTCCGGCTCCCGTCAGGAAGAACCCGAGGCACAAGAAAACAAGACATGCCCCTAGGGGCGTACGCCAACACCAGAAAGGCATCACACATCGGGGCAGAGGTGAACCACTTGTGCCCTTCGAGACGGTATTCGCCGCCGGGACCTCCACCGTTGACTGGAGAAGCGGTGCTGGTATTGGCTCGGACGTCGGAACCGCCCTGTTTTTCCGTCATCCCCATACCCAAAAGAACACCTGACTTTTGATCCGGGGGACTCAACCGATGCTCGTACTTTCGGGTAACGACCAGAGGTTCCCAGACCTCAGCAAGCTCGGGCTGATGCCGCAGGCTCACAACCGCTGCCGAAGTCATCGAAGTAGGACATCCATGACCCATTTCGATCTGTGTGATCAACCCCATCAGAGCGTTACGAGTGACGTATGCTCCGTCGCCCGCGGGCTGTTCATAGCGCATGCAATGGATACCGGCCTCAACAGCCATATTCAAGATTGAGTGATAAGCGGGGTGGTATTCCACCTCATCGATTCGGCTACCGAACTGATCATGGGTGTGAAGAATCGGCACGTTGCGGTTAGCTAAACGGCCCCATTCCCTGGTCTCCTCGCGGCCTACCTCATGTCCGAAAGCCTCAAGAAGATCGATATTGCCTCCCTCACGACGCACCGCATCTGGAAGAACCGGATCAGCGGTGAAGAGGTTGTACGACTCCAGTGGGCCAGGCTGGTTATCAGAAGTTCCCATACCCATAAACTAGCTATTCCTGTCTTCAAGGAGACAGTGAAGAGCGCAGCGACTACCTTCAGACACACAGCACACCATCAGGGCTGAGATACCTGCCCATATAGGGGGAATGAGTGAAATACGCAGCACCATCTTCGGTAGAGGAAGCGACAACGTTGCTTTCCTCCTCACCGTCGGCACAGGTGTTCGCGGGCGCGACAGACCTTGTCCCGCAAATCCGCGGAGGGTACCCAACGCCCGACGTCCTAGTCGACCTCAAGAAAATTGACCAGTTGGTTTCGTTGGCCAATGACGCCGACAAATGGACGGTAGGAGCAGCTACGCCGACCGTCCGATTAACCGAAGACCAAGCTTTCAGCCAGGAGTTCCCTGGGCTTTCAGAAGCCGCTGGTTTGATCGGCTCAGACCAAATTCAAAGCAGATCCAGTCTCGGCGGCAACCTCTGTAACGGCTCACCCGCCGCAGACTCAGTTCCGGCCATGGTGGTCAACGGAGTACGCGCACTGGTCGCCGGGCCCAAAGGGAGCCGAGTTATCGACGTAGCCGACGTGGTAACCGGCCCCGGTGAAATTTCTCTCGCGAGCGACGAGTTCATCGTCGAGTTTGAGATCGACAGAATGCCGACGAGAACAGCGGACGCGTATCTTCGAATGATCCCCCGCACCGAAATGGACATCGCTGTTGTGGGAGTGGGCGCTCGAATCGGTCTCTCCGATGACGGAACGATTGCCGAGGCACTCGTAGTGTTGGGTGCAGTCGCCCCAACCGCGGTGCGAGTAAATGGCGCTGAAGACGCCCTCATAGGCAGTACAGCTGACGATGACACCCTCGCGGTGGTCGCCGCGGCCGCCAGTGAGGCCTGCAACCCCATCGACGACAAACGCGGCACGATCGCCTACCGAGAACAGGTCGCCGGGGTCTTAGCAAAACGGGCCGTACGGATCGCAATGGAGAGAGCCGAACAAAGGAACGGAGACGTCTGATGACACGAACACACATCACAACCGTCATCAATGGTGATGAAGTCGACTTCCTAGCTGAAGACAGCACATCGTTGCTTGATGCTTTACGCGACGAAGTTGGTCTCACAGGAGCGAAAGAAGGGTGCGGTACAGGAGATTGCGGTGCTTGCTCGGTTCTTATGGACGACAGGGTTACTTGTTCATGTTTAGTGTTCGCCCCAGAAGCTGACGGTGCAACCATTCTCACCGTTGAAGGTCTCGCAGATTCCGGCGAACTCCACCCACTGCAGCAATGCTTTCTAGAAGGAGCCGCGTTGCAGTGCGGTATCTGCACTCCCGGGTTTCTGATAGCCGCGAAGGCGCTGCTTGAGAAGAACCCAGATCCGACAGAAACTGAAATTCGATATGGCCTGGCCGGCAACCTTTGCCGTTGCACGGGATACGACAAGATTGTTCGCGCGGTACAAGAAGCCGCCATTCAAATGAGGGAGCAGTAATGGCTCTTACCGAAGAAAACCCTGGCTATAAATGGGTAGGGACGCGACCCATCCGCCCCGATGGGTTAGAAAAAGTCACTGGGAAAGCTCAATTTGGAGCGGATCTCGCCTTGCCGGGGATGCTGTACGGCAGGATCGTTCGCTCCCCCCATGCCCACGCGCGCATCGTGTCAATAGACACCAGCGCTGCGGAGTCAATGCCGGGGGTGAAGGCAGTTGTTACGGGTAGCGATTTCCCTGATTTGGCAGCTAACGGTGCACACCCGAGTGCTATCGATGTCTCTCACAATGCGATCGCCCGAGACAAGGTCCTCTATGACGGTCACGTCGTCGCGGCGGTAGCGGCGGTCACCCGCGAACAGGCAGCCGCGGCCGCAAATGCGATTGAGGTCGCCTACGAGGTGTTACCGCACGTGCTCACAGTCGACGAAGCGATGGCCGAAAACGCTCCGCTTCTGCATGAAGGAATGATCACCAAAGGTGTGGAACCCACCCCTGAACAACCTTCCAATGTTGCCAGTCGTCTCACCCATGAGCGTGGTGATTTAGAGCAGGGTTTCGGCGAAGCCGATGTCGTCGTAGAACAAGAGTTCACCACTAAGCCAGTGCACCAGGGCTACATCGAACCGCATGCCGCGGTAGCTGACGCGAATAGCGACGGGCGAGCCAACATCTGGTGCTCGTCGCAGGGGCACTTCCAAATGAGAGCCGACACCGCAAGTGTCTTAGGGGTATCGCAGGGGACACTCAAAGTCACTGCCGCAGAAATCGGTGGAGGATTTGGCGGCAAAACAGTCATTTATCTTGAACCAATAGCCGTCCGCTTGTCACAGCGCGCGGGGCGACCCGTCAAATTGGTCATGGACCGTGACGAAGTGTTTCGTGCCACAGGCCCGACGTCGGGCACTCGGATGAAAGTCAAGATGGGTGTCTCCAATGACGGGAAACTGACCGCGGCAGAAGTTTGGATGGCGTTTGAGGCTGGCGCGTATGCAGGCAGTCCGGTTGGCGCGGCAGGCATGACAGTGCTGGCTGCCTATGACATACCCCACTTCCTCGTCGAGGGTTATGACGTTGTATGTAACAAACCTCGGGTTGCTGCCTACAGAGCACCCGGAGCGCCGCAGGCTGCTTTTGCGGTGGAATCAGTCCTTGACGAACTAGCCCGGGGCATCGACATGGATCCGATAGATCTGCGTCTAGCCAACGCTGCAGTTGAAGGCACACAAGCGGCATATGGGCCGAAATTCCCTCGTATCGGGTTCGTTGAAACCCTTGAAGCGATAAAGGAACATCCCAACTACACCACTGAATTAGGACCGAACCAAGGCCGCGGAGTAGCAGCCGGGTTTTGGTTTAACGCGGGGATGAGTTCCAGTGCGACGGTACACGTCAACGAAAACGGAACAGCAACAGTGGTCACCGGGTCTCCCGACATTGGAGGGAGTCGTCAATCCATGGCGTTGATGGCGGCAGAAGAATTGGGTATCCCTTACGAGTCAATAAAACCGGTTGTCGCCGACACAGAAACTGTTGGCTTCACCGATGTCACTGGGGGCAGCAGGGTGACCTTAGCTACCGGAGCGGCGGTAGTTGACGCATGTCGTATCGTCATCGAAGACCTCCGAGCGCGTGCCGCAAAGACCTGGGATGTTGAACTTGACCAAGTGGAATGGGTTGATGGTCAAGCTCAACACGTCGAAGGGTCTCAACCACCGCTATCGCTTAACGACCTCGCTGCGAAGTCCGCGCGAACGGGAGGCCCAATATCGGCAAATGCGTCGTTGAACGCTCGTGGAGTTGGGGCTGCTTTTTCCACCCAGGTTTGCGATGTCGAAGTTGACCCCGAAACGGGGGTGACTCAAGTTGTCCGCTATCTCACGGCACAAGATGCCGGTCGCGCAATAAGCCCGGACTATGTAGAGGGGCAAATGCAAGGCGGCGTTGTGCAAGGCATCGGCTGGGGTCTAAACGAGGAATACGTTTACGATCAGAACGGGAATATGGAAAACCCAAGTTTCTTGGATTACCGAATGCCGGTCGCTTCTGACCTGCCGATGATCGAATGCTGCGTCGTGGAAGTCCCCAATCCCGCGCATCCCTATGGGGTTCGTGGCGTGGGAGAAGTGGGGATCGTTCCTCCGATGGCCGCGCTTGGTAACGCCATTAAGGACGCTACGGGTGTACGTATGACTGAGTTGCCGATGTCACCAATCAAGGTTCTTGAAGCTCTTAACGAACAGAGCGACTAATTGAACTGATGGCAAAGGTTTACTTCTCCGCTGGCTTACGCGAATTCACCGGCGGTGTTTCCCAAGTTCAGGTCCAAGCATCAAATGTTCGGCGTTTGGTTGCAGCGCTTGATGACATGTTCCCTGGCATCGGGGAACGTCTCTCTGAAGGGTCGTCAGTAGCGATTGACGGTGAAATTCTCACAGACGCCGATTTTGAATCGGTGCCCGAGGACGCTGAAGTCCATTTTCTTGACATTCTGCAAGGCGGATAACAAATCTCCTGCATGGGTCTCTAAAGGGATTCACAGTCGTTCAGGGAAAAAACAAGCCAACCAAGCGACAACGGAACTACATATGACCATCACGATGGCGGTTTCATAGCCGGAGCTGTCGATAACAAATCCCAGCACCGCAGGCCCGGCCAGAGCACCAAACCCAAGGGCCGTGTAAAACGTTCCGAGCGCCCCACCCAAGTCGGCAACACCGAACCAATCCGCCAGAACATTTGGGGCTGCGGTGAACCACACCGCCCAACCGACGCCGTGAAATAGAGCACTGAGGAAAAACAGACCATAAGAATTTCCTGCCGAGAGCCACAGAACCAAGCACGCCACCATGAGCAGTTGCCCGAATCTGTACTGACGCATCGGTATAAACCGGTCACCGAGCGCGCTGATGATTAATCGAGCGACCACCGACGATGCTCCGACAACCCCAACGAGTAGGGCGGCCGCCTGACTGCCGGTTCCTTCGCTTACGGCGTGGTCGTTATAGAAGGCAAGAGGCGCATAAAAACCGGGCCCTCCGAGTATCAGTGCACCATAAAGCGTTAAGAACTTTTTCGATCGAAGAATCGCGGATAACCCCAGTTGCTTCGAATCAGGCTTAATTGGGGCATCGCTACTAGCGATGGCACAAGCAACTAAAAGTACGGCGCTGAATGCCGCGTAGATCCCCAAAGTTGATCGCCACCCCCAGGCGTCAATCAGCACGCGAGAAACTATGGGTCCAACAAAGGTGCCCATTCCGACACCTGCTAGTACCAAGCTGATCGCCGCTGTTCTTCTCTCCTCAAACCAACGCCCAACGGTGCCAATCATCGGTGGGTAACAACAACCGACGGCGCTTCCCACCAAGGGCGCGTATACCAAGTAGAGCTGCCACAGCGCTGATGCCCGAGCGCTGACTATCAACCCAATGGTCATAAAAATCGCGCCGGTCACAACTACTGGACGAACCCCAACCCGGTCACTGAATCTTCCGGCAACGGCACCTGCTAAGTAATAGAAGCAAACAGCAGTCGAGAACAACGGCGCTACAGGCCCAGTCGACGTGTCAAAACTGTCTGCTATCGGGGTAAGGAAAATGCCGAACGAAAATAAAACCCCAAATGTCACAAAATTCGCGACGAAAGCCGCACTGGTGACGACCCAACCGCGTCGTATGTTGCTCATCGTGTGAGTAGTGATCCCCTATTTCTATCCTGCTCGGGTCCACCAGTTTTCGTTAAACGTCCCAATTAGCCCGAAGGCGTTCGCTCAGCGAAACGTGCTGATGTTTGCCGGTCGGTTCGTAGCACCTTCGACCAAGCCTTGGTCGCGGAGAATAGGAAGAACTCCTTCTCCGAACCAGTACGCCTCTTCAAGGTGCGGGTATCCCGACAGAATGAATTCGTCGAAACCAAGTTCGTGGTACTCACAGATCCTCTCAGCGACTTCTTCGTATGATCCAACGAGAGCTGTGCCAGCGCCGCCTCTCACAAGCCCAATGCCCGCCCAAACATTGGGATGAACTTCCAAATTCGCGGTATCTCCCGAGTGAAGTTCGGCCATCCGACGCTGCCCTTCTGACATGGTCGTCGAAAAATCTGTTTGTGCTTCTGCGATCGCCTCGGGTGTCATGTGAGCCACCATTTCGTCGGCCACCGCCCATGCCGCTGAGGACGTCGGCCGTGTGATCACGTGAAAACGAATGCCGTAAGTCAGAGTCCGCCCTTTCGCCGCTGCTAATTCCCGCATACGTTCAATTCTTTCGGCCACCATGGACGGCGGTTCGCCCCACGCGAGATACACATCAACGTGTTCCGCTGCGATTGCTTCTGCCGCTGGAGAGGCGCCACCGAAATAGATTGGTGGGATTGGGGTGGGGATCTCACGGGTAGTTGCTTGGGCGACTCGATAATGGTCGCCTTCGAAATCGTACGGTTCACCGGTCCACGCGTTACGCATAATGTCCAAAAATTCACCGGTTCTCTCATAACGAGCGTCTTTGTCTAACCAATCACCAAAACGGTTGAGTTCTCTAGGTTCCGCGCCCGTAACGATGTTTATTAAAAGGCGACCCTCAGACATTCGTTGATATGTGGACGCCATTTGAGCAGCCAAAGTTGGTGACAAAAAACCAGGACGGAAGGCCACCAAAAACTTGATTCGTTTAGTTAGAGGAATCAGTGATGCGGTTGCCAGCCACGCGTCTTCGCAGGCCGTTCCACAAGGCGTCAGCAGGGCGTCGTACCCCAAATCGTCACATGCTTGAGCAATTTGTGCGAGGTAGTCATTTGTTGGTGGTCGCCAGTGGGCGTTAGGGCCATCGGGAACGACCTCTCGGCTATCGCCACCCGTGGGTAAGAACCAATGAATTTTCATGCTTCCACCTCGCTTGAAATTGACGCTAAGCACTTCGTCTTCGACAAAGCTAACCCGGTAACCCCAATCAACTCATAGTGAGTCCACCGGAAACCGACAACGTTTGTCCGGTCACAAACGATGCTTCTTCCGAACAGAAGTACACCACCGCAGAAGCGACCTCGCTTGGCGTACCGACACGCTTCATAGGTACAGCGCGCGCCATCGCGCCAATGATTTTGTCACCATCGTCGCTTGCCGCAACAATGCCATCCAATAACGGAGTATCCGTCGGTCCTGGGCAAACAACATTTGCTGTAACACCGCTTCTAGCCACCTCGCGAGCCACTGTTTTAGTGAAGGCGATCACTCCACCCTTTGCTCCGGAATACACCGCCTCAAACGACGAACCAACCCGGCCAGCATCTGAACCAATATTGACGATTCGCCCCCACCCAGCGTCGACCATAGATGGAAGACACGCATGCACCGTCCGAAGAACACCCTTGTAGTTGATTTCTATCACCCGATCCCAAAACGATTCGTCCGTGTTCCCGAACGGCATCAATTCGTCCCAGCCCGCGCAATTCACCAACACCTCCACTGGCCCCAACTCATCGATGACTTCCAGTAGCCCAACGTGAACGGCGTCGCTATCCGAAACATCCATTTGAACGGCGAGCGCAGTCGCACCAGCCTCGGTCATCATCGCTTGTGTCTCCTGAGCGCCGGCCAAGTTGATGTCGGCGACTGCGACTTTGCGACCGTTCCGGGCCAAACCCAGACAAATTTCTCTACCGATACCGCTGGCGCCCCCCGTAACGAGTGCGAGCCGTTCCGTCATTTTTTGCTCCTTGACGCGCGGGCGACTTCGCCCCATTTATCGACTGATTCTGGGTCCTTACGCATCTGTTCTTCAGTCAGGTACATAACGACACGAGAAGCAGTTCCTTCGTACCGGTCTTTTAATCGATCAGCCATTTCATTCCAGGTGGACACCAACGCAAAATGGTCGAGCATGTCGTCTGAGATCGTGTCCGCCATACCTTGAAGATCACCCGCCCCCATTTTGTCACGCAGCGCTGTCGTTACTCCTTCAAAACCGAGGTCCTCGAACTGGAAGGAGTAATTGGGAGTAGTGCCGTAGAACGCAATTTGTGTCTTTGCGCGATGAACCCAAGGTGCGCGCTCTTCGGCAGTGTCACCAGCAACGGCAAACACAGGAACGATCAGGTCTACATCGCTGCTTTCGCGTCCCGCCAACTGAGCGCCTTGCTCAATTTCTGGTAACAAACGATTTTCGATGTAATGCATGGAGTGCATCGGATGCACGTGCACTCCATCGGCGACCTGGCCTGCGACGCTGTTCATTAACGGACCTACCGATGAGATATCAACTTTGATTTCTCCGAAGTCGTGACTCCGCGGTTTCCATGCGTCGGGAAGTAACGAAAGGCTGTAAAAGTCTCCCTCGTGGTTGAGGCGCTCTTCCCCGCGAAACGCTTTGAAGCAAGCTTTGACCGCGAGCACATAGTCAAGTAATCGTCGAGCCGGCTTGTCGAAGTCGGAGGAATAGCGGCGAACAACATGACCTTTGACTTGGCTGCCTAACCCCAACCGGAACTTTCCCTTTGTTTCCCCAGCCAGCTCCCATGCCACTTGGGCCGACACCATCGGGCTTCGCGGAAACGCAACCGCGATGCCGGTCGTAAAGGTCAATGAAGGCGCGGCCATCGCAGCTGCCGCGATTTGCATCCAAGGCACTTGCCCGGTTTCCGTGTAGAGCATGCCTGAGAAGCCCTGATCCTCGACAGTGCGTGCTAACGCGCCGGCATTTGTCCAAGTCGATGAACCGGTCATCAAATCAAATTCCACTTTCGTTCCCCTCCGTCACTCCCTATTTGAGTCGAAACAGCGGCACTCGGCCAATGCGTCGCCATGGCATCTATGGTTTCTGGCTATGAATCAGGATTGGTTGCTGTTGGGAGACGTCCCAGGTCGCGCTGCGCGTCTATGGAGGGACAACCTCGCTTTGGTCTTCGAAGGAGATCGGTGGACCTACGGCGAGTTTGCTGCTGATGTCGACAAAGTTGCCAAAGGCTTGATTGCGTTGGACGTTAAACGAGGCGATCACGTAGCCGTATGGATGACGAACCGCCCCGAATGGTTACATCTCATGTACGCGATAGCGCGGGTGGGAGCATGCATCGTTCCGCTGAACACCCGTTACCGAACTGACGACGTCGCATATACCGTCGTGCAATCAGAGAGCAAATTCCTGATTGCCCTCGATCGTTCTGGGCCGATCAACTACGGCGAAATGCTCGTTGAAGCTCGCGAAGAAATAGACAAAGCGGGATATCTCGAAACCATCGTCATGGTGGGCGAACAGATAGAAGACAGCGTCGACTGGGAAGCAATGCTCGTCGGTGGTGAGACGATCACAGACGAAAAACTGGAAGACCGCGCCTCGGAAATCGACGTTGAAGATCGAATGATGTTGGCATACACGTCAGGCACGACTGGCCATCCCAAAGGGGTCATCCACAGCCATAAACCCATTCGAAACACTTATGAGAGAGCAATGCTGCTCGGCCATACCCGCAACGACGTCCATATGAGCTATCTCCCGTTGTTTCATGCTTACGGATTCAGTGAGGTAGCGATGATGGCCGCGTTGACTGGTGCAAGTCAGGTGTTGTTCGACGTGTTCGAACCAGACGTCGTATTGGACGCGGTCGAATCAGAACGAGGGACGGTATTGCATGGGTTCGATAGCCACTGGGCGGATTTGATTCGGGCACAGGAACAGCGCCAGCGCGATGTGTCGTCGTTACGGGTGGGCACACTCCCGGCCGGCATGGAATCAACAATCCCCACCGCGCGTATAGCCCAAGACGTGTTTTGCCCCACCACTAGCGGCTTCGGTATGAGCGAGTCATGGGCATTCATCGCTTCCAGCCATATCAGCGACTCGCAGGAGCAGCGCATTGAAGCCTCGGGTTACCCGATGTACGGAATTGAATTCCAAGTTCGGGATCTCGACACCGGAGAGATACTTGGTGCCGGCGAGCCTGGCGCTCTATTCGTCAAGGGTTACACGGTTATGAGCGGATACTGGGGTAAACCCGAAGCCACCGCCGAAGTATTGAGTTCAGACGGATGGCTAGACACCGGTGATGTCGCGTTGCTCCGCCCCGACGGGCACGTCGTCTTTATTGGTCGCCACAAAGACATGTTGAAGGTCGGTGGAGAGAACGTTTCGCCTGCAGAAATAGAGGGGTATCTCCTGGAAATGGACGGCGTAGAGGAAGTAGCTGTCGTCGGCTATCCCGACGCACGTTTAGTTGAAGTGCCGGTCGCGTTTGTTGTTTCCTCAACTGAGCTATCCGCCGACGATCTTCTCAGCCGCTGCCGAGGAAAGATCGCCAGTTTTAAGATTCCGCGGCATCTGATTTTTGTGGAGGAAATGCCGGCAACACCATCTGGAAAAATCCGGAAAGTAGAGCTCCGCGAATGGGCGCTCAACCAAATTGACTAACTTGTGCAAGCCGGTCGACCTTGGTGGTCGACACCAATTCGATAACCGAAAGACCCCTAACGGGGGATGGCTTACGCAGGTCCGCTGAACGTCGGGCCACCCAAGGTGTAGGCGGTCGCTTCACCTGAAGAACGTTCGCCTTCCCGGTTCTTCACCTCAGCTCTTGCCACAACATGGTGATGCACTTCATCAGGACCGTCAGCTAGGCGGAGGGTGCGTTGGCTATGCCACATATCCGTGAGAGGGAACCACTGCGAAACCCCTGCCGCGCCATGCATTTGAATTGCCTCGTTGATGATGTCGCAACACTTTTCAGGGACCATCGCCTTGACCGCACTCACCCACACACGAGCCTCAGCATTGCCGAGCGTGTCCATGGCCTTCGCGGCACGCAAAACCATCAAACGCATTGCCTCAACCTCTATTCGTGAACGAGAGACAACTTCCATGTTCTTGCCCAGGTTGATCAGCTTCTTGCCGAAGCCTTCGCGTGATAGGCCACGATCGACCATCATTTCGATGGCTTTCTCCGCGGACCCAATAGAACGCATGCAGTGGTGGATCCTTCCAGGGCCAAGACGCAACTGACTGATCTCAAAACCCCGTCCTTCGCCGAGCAACACGTTGTCGCGAGGGACGCGCACATCCTCAAGCTTGATGTGCATGTGGCCGTGAGGAGCATCGTCGTTTCCGAAGACATGCATCGCACCCAGAATGTTCACACCCGGGGTATCAAGCGGAATAAGAATTTGTGACTGCTGCTTATAGGTGTCCGCATCGGGATTGGTGCGGACCATGGTGATCATTATCTTGCAGCGAGGATCCCCAGCCCCCGAGATATAGAACTTCTCGCCGTTGATCACCCACTCCTCGCCGTCGAGAACCGCCATCGTCTCGATCTGCTTAGCGTCGGAACTCATAACGCGAGGCTCTGTCATGCAGTACGCGGAACGAATTTCGCCATTCAGAAGCGGCTCAAGCCATTCGCCCTTTTGTGTCTCAGTGCCAACACGTTCGAGAACCTCCATGTTGCCGGTATCAGGTGCGGAGCAATTCAAACATTCAGAGGCGAGGCGGTTCTTACCCAGTTCGTTAGCGATGTACGCATAGTCGAGGTTGGTGAGACCTTCACCAGTTTCTGCGTCGGGGAGAAAGAAATTCCATAAACCTTCCGCTCTGGCCTTGGTCTTAGCTCCCTGGAGAAGCTCTAGCTGGCCTTCGCCATATTCCCATCGTTCTGATCGAGCTGCACCGAGGCGGTGATACTCCTCTGTAATTGGATCGACTTCCTCACGGATAAAGACCTTTACTGCCTCATACAGCGGACGAACCTTGTCCGACATACGAAGATCGAAATCGTCCATGCTCGCTGACTTCAGTGCGCCACCAACCACGGGGCACCCCTTTCGTGTGTTGCTCCGGAGCCGATTGTTCGGCCCCTCACCTGGGTATGACTGCACCCTACATATGTTCTGGACGTCAAGCATTTTCGAATAAGGAAACAAACAGCAGGCCCTTCGCGTCCAAAGCCAGATATTCCGCGAAGGATGTAATTAGATGGTGGGGCGAAGATTTGCTGGCCATCCCCGCTATCCCGACAAGCTGAGACTACGTTCCTTGTTCATGGCATTATGCTCTCGAGATACATGCGGAGCGCCTGCCGTCGCCGGGTTGACCTACGACAGCGCATCCCTGTCGGTTTGGGTGTTTGACCTTCACGCGGATACGGGGCACACGATGTCGCTTTGCCAACGACATATCCAAACCCTTCGAGCTCCTCAAGACTGGACTGTCTCAGACGAACGAGACGGAACTCCTCGACTTTGGACCGTAATGGCCGACGAAGTCACCGCTCCGACCTCGAAACGAGGCCGTGTGCGACGCCAACGAGCTGACAGCGGACGCATGTTAGAAGTCGAAGAACTGCAGCTGTTTGAACTCGAAAGCGTCGAAAACGAAAAGGTTGCCCCAGTCGCCTCCCTCGACGATGCACGAAACCATCCCCGCTATCACAACCGGTCAACTGTTCGAATCGATGAGACGGTCGCTCCGCTGCTCGGTCGAGCGTGACGACTCGTGGCTAGCCCCTAGAGAAGATCCCCAGAGCCGAGATCGGTCACGATTACGCGACCATCAGGAGCTAGCGACGCCCGGAACCGTATGTTCCCATCGGCCGTTAAAACCAGGTCATTGCCGTCGTTAGACAGCTGAAGCTGGACCCCGGTCTCGCGCTCAAGTGTGGGACGTGCTTGGTTCAAGGCGTCACGAAGTCGTTGGCGACGTTCGGCTTCGATCAAGTCGAAATCAAATTCGACGAAATCACCTGGTTCGGTTCCCGAAGGTCTCATTTGCGCATCACCAGTCTGGTGGACAGAGCCGCACGGTCTAAGTGAGCCACTGCCCAAGCCTGACACAACGCCACTCGACAATGTCAATGCGCAGTAGCGATACGGTATCGAGGGTGGATTTGGTTGTGCCGATCGCAGTCTCTTTGTTGTTCATTTATGTGGTGTACCGCATCGGGCTTAAACTCATGCTCGGGTTCTCTCGCCCTGTTCCGCCGCCCCCACCCCCTGGGGAACTCCGAAAAGTCAGGTTGACCTATCTGTGCACCCTCTGTGGGACTGAAGTCCGAATGACACGGTCACCAACAGCTACCCCAGAAGGGCCCAAGTGCTGCATGGAGGAGATGGAACTTGTCCGCGACCACGACAACGACTAACTAGCATCTAGTTTCCACAACTTATCCACAGTTGGGGACAAAGAACAAGATTGTAATTTCCGCGCTAACGGTCGCGTGTAGCTAGCGCCACCGGGTCGCAGAGAGAATCCCCAGTAAGACGAAACCAAGTCCCCCAAGAATCCAAGAACTAGAAGGGCTGCCGGGAAGCCAACTCATGTAGTTGGAGAAGATGACCGCCACACCCACCAACAAAAAGATCAAAATCATCCAACCGAACCACGCCGCGCTTGGGGGGAGATCACCCGAGAGAGACTCTTCGACAACTTCGCCTTGAGGGCGAGTGCCCTTCGGAGTCAACCGGCTGGTCTTTTTAGGCCTGGTCATGACGGTTGAGGATAGACGCATGAGATAAACCAACCACCGATCTACATCATCAAATCTGAAGATTCACACTGTGTGGTTGTTAAGAAATGTCTTTTAGTTATTCGGTTCGACCGTCACAAAGCCACTTCCAGGGTTAGGGCTTGGATCTGGTGCCGCATCCCCGGAACCAATGATCAACACCACTTCAGAACCAAGTAATAGATCGGTGCCGGGGGAGGGATCCATTCCCAAAACTTGTCCGATCTGCGGATCACCGGCCCCTAAGGCCTGTTCGACGCGTTTCACTTGGTAACCGAGGTTCTTCAGCGCGTTCTCCACCTGGTCCGCGTCAGTGGTACCTAATATCTCAAGCGATGGCACCTGTCCCGTCGCTGGACCCTTAGACACAACCAAACGTACGACGCTGCCTCGCTCTGTTACGGAACCGAATCCGGGCTCCGAACGAATCACCGTGTTCACCGGAAAATCTAGTGAATGCTCCCTCAACACTTCCTCAAGGAGACCTTGTCGAGCGAGAGTAACCCGCGCATCAGAAATTGACTGGCCCTCTACCGAAGGGATTTGCACCTCTCCCCGCCCGATCGAGACTGTCAACGTTATGACGGTGCCCTGGGGTCGCTCCTCAGTACTCGACACGCTTTGCTCGATGACGATATTGCGAGCGTAGTCATCGCTCTGTTGCTCTATTCGCTCTACCGTGAAGCCAGCGGCGAGCAAAATTTCCTCTGCCTCTAGGAAGTCCAACCGTTGTACCGCCGGGATCCTGACAACCGTCAGTCCTTTCGAAGCGAAGAGACGGATCGGGTTATCTGGGTCGTTTGGATCTGCGAGGAGTAAACCTGCCCGCGGGTCCTGTTGAAATATTTCGTTGGGTGGGGTGTCTGGACGCTCTTGGAACTCAATAGTGATGTGTTCGAAACCATCGTCGCGGAGCTGTTTCTCGGCTTGTTCCCAGTCAAGACCAACTACCGCGGGCACTCTGAGACGGCTACTTACTTCGCCCGAAACTTGAGGATTGGTGTCTCCACTGTTCGGGTTAAAGCCGTTGACCAACAGATACACCAAACCCGCCACCACAATCAGCAGGACCAGCAAAAGAGTGACCCATATACGTGTTCTGTCCGTTGCTTGGTTTCTTACTCCAGGTGGATCAATGTTGGAACTGGGAGTTCTCGAAGGGGGTGCGTCCCCCGCGGTTTCGGTTGGAACTGTGCTTTGCGGAGATGGTCGAGTACCAGGTGACGGGGTTAGATGTGTTTGAACCGTCGTCTGGGGGACCGCTCCACCGTTTTGTGTGGCGAGCACCTGTTGCCCGGTGCGAAAACGCCGCAAATCGCCCCGCAAATCGTCAGCGGACGCGTAACGGCGCTCGGGATCTTTAGTAAGGCCGAGAAGACATATCGCCTCCAATGCCGGCGGCACGTCGCCGTTGAATTGAGAAGGCGGGATCGGTGCTTCCTGCACGTGCTTGTACGCGATCGATACCGGGGTATCACCGGTGAACGGCGGACCCGCCGTGAGCATCTCATAGAGCACCACCGAAAGGGAGTAGACGTCACTTCTGGGATCCGCTGCCTGTCCTTGAGCTTGTTCGGGAGAGAGATAGGTAGCGGTGCCCATCACCGACCCAGCCTGGGTCAAATTGTCCGCGGTGTTCCCCGTCAGCGCTCGGGCGATACCGAAATCAGTGACCTTGACCTGCCCCGCAGTCGTGATGAGGACGTTTCCCGGCTTGACATCTCGATGCACAACACCATTGCGGTGAGCGAACGCCAACGCAGCCGCGATGTCTATCGCGATATCAGCTGCCCGGTCAGGGTGCAATGGTCCCTCGGCTCTGATGATTTCGGCGAGGCTTCGACCCTCGACATACTCCATAACGATGTAATACGTGCCCGCCTCTTGGCCCCAGTCATAGACACTAACCACGTTGGGTTGGTTCAGATTTGCTGCCGCTTGGGCTTCTCGACGGAACCGTTCAACGAACGACGCATCGGTCGCATATTCGGGAAACAAGACTTTGACCGCGACGGGCCTATCCAGGAGCTTGTCACGCGCGAGAAACACTTCGGCCATACCGCCACGAGCGATGCGCCGGTACAACTCGTATCTTCCGCTGAAAATGGGTCGGTCGCTGTCAGACATGGGTGTTTCTGAGGGGGTCACTGCGTCCCCTCTACGTTGGGACTCGGGAGGCGCAACACAGCCTCAATGATTGAACGTGTAATTGATGCAACAACAGTTTCAGCGGCGTGCGGGTCGCTGAGTTCGTCACCCTCTAGCAATACCGCAATAGCAAGCTCCGGTTGCGTCACTGGCGCTAATGCCACCGCCCACACATGTGGCTGTTCGGCAAAGCCCGATGCCAGGATGCCTCCCACTTCGACATTCTTGAGGGCGAGCCCCTGAGCATTCCCGCGTTCAACGTTTTCTGCCAGCATGCGTCGCAGCGTCAAAGCGGTATCGGGGGCAATGACTTGGCCCAAATTATTTGGCGTGAAATCCCGGATAACAGAACCGTCATGACCTTGTACTTGATCAACGACATGAGGGCGTATTCGTTGCCCGTCATTGCCGACCGTTGCGAGTAGATGCGCTACGTGAAGAGGCGACAGCTTGACACCGATGCCGGCTGCAACGTGGGGCGCTGATAGTGGCTCTTCGCCAGATTGTAGAAGGCCATCTAGCTGGTTGCCGAGGTCGGTTGAAATGCTTTCCGTCAGCCCGAAACGTTCAGATATAGCGCGTAGATTCGCCCCCCCGAGCTTTAAGCCGATAGTTGCCCAGCCGGTTCGGCAGTAGGTGATGAACAAAGAAGCCATATCCCCGCCGCAGGTGATGTTTCCGTCGTTCTTGATGGCTTGGGTGGGCACTGTGTCGCTTTGAGGGGCCACAAAATCGGAGAGGCCGACTTCGATAGCTGTTGCCGCGGTCACCAGGGTGAAGATCGCGTTCACTTCGGCAAGTTGCGCGTCGGCTCTGTTGACCAGCGGGCCTTCTGCATCGGATTTCAGGGCTACAAAATCATCAGCAACTGAAACCAAATCATGAGACGACAAGTGATTGGGGTTGAAGTGAGGTGCGCTCCACATCGCTAGGACTGCGCCAGTTGCCGGGTTGATGACCACCGCCGCGCCTTGATGTCCCGCGAGAGCAGCTCGCGCCACCAACTGGACATCGTGCCTCACCGATAACTTGATCTGGCCGGTGCGGGCGCGATCAACGAAGAAATCCCGTTTGTCCTGAATCCGTACTCCTAAATCATCCCCAGCCAGAAAATCATTGTGGCTTCGCTCCAATCCGCCGCCCCCATGCTCAGCGGAAATGAAGCCAACGAGGTGGGCGTACAGAGAACCATACGGGTACTGGCGCAAACGTGGACGTGCTCCGCTGACGGTTACCGTCTCGGCAACGATTTCCCCGTCGGCTGTGCTGATGGAACCCCTTGGCGCGTCAAAAACCATTGTGATGCCACGAATATTTTGCGGGTGGTCGCGAAGGGCATCTGCTCGAACCACTTGTGTGAGTTCAAGTTGGACGAAAAGCAGGACATAGATAACAAGGAGACCGACACCTATGTGAAGAATTCGCCGGGTCACGACTGACGCTCCGCTTCGAGTTTGATTCCCGGCAGAACGGTGGTTTGATCGGACGCTTCAGGGACCGTCTCAGAGATTTTCAGTAACAGCGCTAATGCCAGATTCCAAGTGAGGAGAGCAGATCCGTTAATGGAAATAAATGGCAGCGACATGGCGCTAGGGGGTAAGAGACGCAGGGTGGTCGCCACTGAAGCCCAGGCCTGACCCCCCAAGAAGACGGCGATCCCGATGGCGAGCACACCGTCGAATTCTCTTCTGGCTTTCGTCGCGATGCGCAAACCCATGCCTGCCAAAAGCAGATACCCCGATATGACCGCGGCTGCCCCAAAGAATCCCAACTCTTCTCCAACAGGTACAAACGCGAAGTGGTCCGTTACGCCAGGTACCCACTCCGCGTTGCCTGCTCCGGGTCCGGTCCCAGTTAATCCTCCCCCTGCTAGAGCAAACGAAGAACGGGTTATGGCCGCTCCCAATTCTGGATTAGACCACGGATCGATCCAAGCGGTCAGCCGATTCTGTAACTCTGGAACACTCACCGCCGCCAAAACCGCGGTCGCAGTTATGGCTCCAAGTGAAAGGACCAGATCTGTTCGCCGGCCGACCGCAACCCACCACATTGAGATGAACACAGCGAACGTGACGGCCGCGGAACCGACGTCAGATTGAAAGATGAGCACCGCGGACGTGATTAACCATCCCCCAAGAAGGGGAATAAATCGAGAACGGTCACCTTCAATGCGCAGGGTTTCGCCCCAAAATTCTGCCGTATTTTGAGTTCGGTGATCGGCCAACCAGCCAGCAAAAAAAATGATGAGTAAAAGCTTTCCTAGCTCTCCTGGAACTACATGAAGCGGTCCCAGCTGTAGAGCAAGCGAAATTTCCAAATCGCTGGGGTCACTGTCGGAAATGAGTGGCAAGAAAACAAGCAAAACGCCCGCAATCCCCAACGGAATTCGAACTATCCGTAACTGGTGGAGACCTCGGATGCCTACTACGACTACGAAAAAGCCGACCACTCCTATAAGCGCCCACGTTGTTTGGCGCGCAGCAAGACTTGGATCAATTCGCACCATTAGTGCGAAGCCAAGACCCTGTAGCAGCGCGGCGATTGGGAATAAAATGCCGTTTGCAGTCGGAGCCCGTTGACGCAACGTTACGTGGGCGACTGCCCACAAGATGAGCAACGCAGCGAGATACGGCGCGACCCTCCATGTGATCTCCACTTGATCGCCGACTGCTGCAATGGCGACTGTTGCGCAGGTGATAAATGCGGCCAGCAAGAGAAGGGTGAGTTCAACTATCCGCTGCTGGTTCACGTCAGTTGTCACCCAGAGCTTCGCTGGTTGGATCGACAAGCCGAGTGCGAAGATCAGCTACGAACGCTTGGGCCTCAGCTAAATCAGCCAGTTGTTTGCCCGAGGTAAGACGTCGAAGGTCTTGGTTGTTGAGTTGGGCGACCTGAATCTCAGTCCACTGTTCCAATGTCGGATCGAACCACAACAGTCCCCCGACCCGACCTTTTTGAATCACGACCTGATCGGCAACTACGCCAACGTGGTAACCATCGCGGGCATACCATCCGATCGTCGCGACCATCGCACCAGCGGCGATCAACAAAACTAGTGAAATGATGACCGCTCCGAGACTTATCCCCACCCGGTCGTTCAACCAGCTTCGTTGTTTTTTGGGGTGGCTGGATGAACGCTTCGATGGCAACTCCAACGCGTCAGTCGAGTCAATGATTTCTGGGTTCGACTCATCTTCCATTGAAACAACTTGAGATTTGTCGCTGTCTTGTGGCTCTGTGAGGTCTTCGTCATCTTCGCTGTCAATGTCGTCGATCTGCACGTTGACGACAAGCACAGTTGAATTGTCCCGACCCCCGCGCTCGTTGGCCAAACGAACAAGTTCTCTAGCGGTGGTGCTCGGGTCGTGGCTGATCGAGAGCTGTTCGGTGATTTCGTCATCATCGATCTCGTTGGTCAACCCATCGCTGCATAACAAGAAGCGGTCGCCAGCGACTGGGTCGAGAAGCCATTCGTCGACTTCAACCTCAGCGTGAACACCTATCGCCCGGGTCAACATGTTCCTATAGGGGTGAACGGCAGCGGCTTCTTGGGTGAGTTCCCCCCGACGCATTAGCTCACCTACATAGCTGTGATCGTCAGTCAGTTGTATGAGCTGATTATCTCGATAGTGATAAACCCGTGAGTCTCCAACATTTATGACGGCGAATCGGCGACCCTCATCTTGTTGGGTTAATGCCAATACCGTCAATGTGGTGCCCATCCCATGCAGTTCGGGCTCGGCAACCGCTGTCTCGTGCACCACTTTGTTTGCGTCATGCACGGCTTCGTGAAGTTCGTTGAGGGTTTCGGGTTTGGCCTTTGTCAACGTACGCACTGCGAGGTTCGCCGCGACTTCCCCTCCCTGATGACCGCCCATGCCGTCAGCGACGACGAAAAGGCCCCAGTCCGCGTACATGGCATCCTGATTGCTCGCTCGAACATGGCCTTGATCAGTTGCGCCTCCCCAAGAGAGCCGCAACCGGCGTTTCGGTGCGTCGTTCACGACATCACCTCAAAAACAGTTGAGCCAATCTGGAGGTGGTCTCCGGTTTGTAGATTTGTCGCCGAAGAGACTTTCTGCCTGTTCAAATATGTGCCGTTAGTTGACCCTAAATCCTCTAATACATGATCGTCGTCGCGTCGGAACACCCGAGCATGGATTTGGCTGGCATAGGTGTCGTCGATCGTGATTTCACACGTCGCCGCGCGCCCAATCGTCAATTCGCTCGCCAAATCGTGTCGCTGTCCCGACAATGTCTCGGGGGTCCTGATGACCAGTACCCTCGCTGGGCGGTCATTTCTTACAAAACGGTTTCTCTTAGGAAGATTTTCGCGTAACGGCCGCACCCCAACCCACACCGCGCGTATCACCCTGAAAAAGAACAAGTGAATCAAGACCAGTAACAGAATTGTCAGCAGCCGTACGAGTTGCGGTGACATCAAACAGCCTCAACTCGGAGGTGATGGTCGCCGATTGTGACGATGTCTCCATGAAGTAAACGGTGAGTCGCGATAGCTACCCCAGCAACCAAGGTGCCATTGGTGGAACCTAGATCAACGATGAAAAGGCCATGCTGGTCGGCACGGATTTCTGCGTGGTGACGGCTGACGTTTGAACCGCCAAGGACAACTCCACAGTCGTCGTTCCGGCCAAGAATCTGCGGTGTTGTGATTTCGACCCGAACACCGTCAGAGGTCACCAGAACAGCACTGTCGCCTATAGGGGCTTCTCGAAACTCTCCAGATAACTCGAAGCGACCTGTTCTGAATCGAGGGTTTGTTGCGAAGTCGATAGAGAGCGGACCGGAAAAGCCGTATGCGTTCGAACGTGCGTATCCCTGTGCCGTTTCGATGAGTTGCCGTCGAAGGGTTTCTTCGACCTGGGTAAAGCGAGCCCTGTCTTTTTCAGATAACGCGAAAATGAGATAGTTGGGAACAATGGTGTGACCTCGGATATCGGTAGTTCGTTCTTTTTCTAAGAGACGACCGACTCTGTTTCCCAACGCTGTGGGGCGTAACCCGGTTCGAAAGGCGCGCGAAAGGGCGTTACGTATCAATCCGCGGATGCTTTTGAAACCCATCGTGCTCCGAGTGTACGGCCGCCCAGTAGGGCGTAGGGGGTCGCCGGACCCTGTAACTGTGGAGGCGCGGGTGGGTGCGTAAGAAACACAATGTGCGGCTAGCCTTGGCGGTTCTTGTAAGCGCGAGTGGCGGAATTGGCAGACGCGCAGGCTTCAGGTGCCTGTGCCCGCAAGGGTGTGAGGGTTCAAGTCCCTCCTCGCGCACTGCACGGTGAGATGCAGCGTTGGTTACCGTCGATGTTGCGGCATGTGGGAGGCTCGAGTCGTATGGCTCGCAAAGACGCGCATTCTTCAACCAAAGGTCAGGTGGATGATGGATTGGCTGCCGCGCTTGCACAGTTCAACAAGGGCGTTGTGGCCACCCGTCAGATCGACAGAGAACAAAAAGCTCTTGCCAAAGCGGAAAGGCGACGCGACGCTGCGGCAAAAAAAGTCAAGGACTTGATGCAAAGCGACGCCGGCTCAGAGGAGAAAACTGTTGCGGAAGCCGAGTACGCGGACGCGTTAGCCGAGTGGACTCGCTTGAGCGGCACTGATGCCGATGATGATGCAAAATCGGAAGCGCTGAACGTCGAAGAGCGAAGCGACACCGAAGCGCCAGCCGAGCCCGCGTCTGAAAGTTCTGCGTCGAACGACATCGCGACCGAAGCGGTCGGCGAAGACGAAACCGTTTAGCGCTTGAGCGTTCCCTCGAGAACCAGCAGATGCCGCTTTGCTTCGAGGCCGCCGGCGAACCCAGTGAGTGAACCATCAGCGCCGATTACTCGGTGACAGGGCAGAACGATCGAGACAGGATTACGCCCGTTTGCAGCGCCGACCGCGCGAACTGCTTTTGGGCGACCAATATGGGCCGCTTGTTGGCTGTAGGTCCACGTTGCCCCATAGGGGATTTCGGCTAGCGCTCTCCACGTTTCGGTCTGAAACTGTGTGCCCCGCAGATCGAGAGGAACATCAAAAGTTTTTCTTTCTCCCGCGAAGTATTCACCAATCTGGCGGGCGGCCATATTCAACACTGGGTCGATTCGAGACAGAACCATTGATTCGGGAAGGCCGACTCGGTCTTCGTCGTGGGGCCACAGCACAGCGCGTAACCCAATTTCTGTGGCTACGAGTGTGAGTTCGCCCAATGGGCTGGGCATTCGACAAAGCAGATGGGGTTCGTCCATTAGGTAGTTCCGACCTTGTGAGACGCATTCCATAGGTGCTGTGAGACCCAGGACCTGAAAGGTCGCCATGGGGCGGAACGATCATCTAACTCCCGTGCAGTGATTTGTATGCCAAACAGGGCGCTCGCGTTGCGGCGGATCCCTAGATCGGAAGAAGGCATAGCGTCATCGTGTTGAAGGATCCTCATAGCGGCCACCTGAGCAGTCCATGGGCCTATTCCCGGCAGAGCGCACCAGCGTAATGAGATTTCTTCGATGGTTCCCGACATTGTGAGGTCAAGACTGCCGTCTGCGACTGCTTCGGCGAAATGTTGGAGTGTCGCCTTTCTTTGGTTAGTGAAACCCAGTCCGCTGAGATCGGCGTCCGCCAGGTCGGCGGCGGAGGGGAAGCAGCGACTGAGCGCACTGTCGTCTGCGATTTGCCGTCCGAGTTTGTGAGCGATTCGACCAGCGATGGTGGTGGCTGCGGTCACCGAAATTTGTTGTCCAATAATTATTCGGACCGATCCTTCGAATCGATCCCAACAGCGCGGTACCCGCACCCAGGGTTGCTGCGTAACGAGTTCCCCTACGAGACCGTCATGTGACAAGTGTTCAACTGCGGGACCGGGGGTTTCGTCGATAGCGAAAAGAGTCCGCAAGCGCTCCATGTCGTCGATGAGGTTGACGTAGTTCTCCCCGTGCACTTGTACCCGCAGATGTTGTCCGTCCTGCGCGTCTTCCACCTGAAGTACCCGAGGGTTTCCGTTGTGGTGTGTGATTCGACGGTAGGAGCTGTCGGTGACTTCTTCGACCCCGGGTGTCGCTCGTGGTTTCAGATGATCTAACAATTGTTGAAACGAATATGGCCGGGTATATCTGACTAAAAGTTCGACGGGGCTGCTTCGATTTGCGGGCGTGTGGCTGCCGGGTCGTCGTCGCAGACTCGCAATGGAATATCCCCACGCTTTGGTGGTGAGGTTCTCCAACTGTTGTTGTCCGGTGAGTCCCACCGCTCGGGCAATGGTGGGGGCGTCAAGTGTGGTTTCGGTCGCGAGTTGTCGAGCAAACTGTGTTTGCCGGTAGCGACTGATTTGTGTGGGGCTCGCGCCAAGGTGACGAATCATGGTCCGCCGTAGATAGTGGTGACTGCATCTGAGCTGAGCAGCTAACGCTGTTTCTGACTGATCGTTGAGGAAACCTTCTTTGATGAGGAGGAGAGCGGTTTCAACTACAGGCGGTGCGTCTTTGACCGGGGGTATGCCACCACATAACCGAGGGCGACAGGTCAGACACGACCGGTAGCCGGCTGCTTCAGCGGCCGCACCGTTGGGAAAGACGACATCGCCGGGGCGAACAAGTGAACCGCACTCGGAGTCGCAGTAGATGTTCTTTTGAGAATCGCCGCTCACGGTCACCCATCCAGTATCGGTCAACCCAGGTAGCGGGCGGCGAACTCGGTGACCGTCAAGGAGATTTGAGGTGCCGGTTAACGGATGGGTTGTTTCCAGCCGTTCAAATAGGTCACTTCTTCGACCGGACGACGGGGGGCAGGGTGGAATGTGTCGCCGGTGTAGAACGCGACAGGTAGCAACGCGCACTGACTTACGGTCGATGGAATGCCGAGAAGCTCTGAGATCTTGGCTTCGTGAGCGAGATGAAACGTTGTCCAAGTGGACCCCAAGCCTCTAGCGCGAGCGGCAAGTTGGAAGCTCCAGACGCCGGGCAGCACCGAACCCCACCAGCCTCCAGCGGAGCCTTCATTGTTTTCGCCGGCTGGTGGACGATCCAGGCGCAAAGGGATGACTAGAGCGGGAACTTCGTGGAGATGGTCGATGAGATGAACTGATGATTCAATCACCCGTTCGGTTCGTTCATCGGTGCGTATGTCTGCACTGGCAGCGAGATAGGGGCGCCCCACTTCGCTGTAATAGTGAGCTATTTCGGCTTTGAGTTCGGGGTCGGTGACGATGATCCAACGGTTTCGTTCAAGGTTGCCGCCTACAGGTGCATGCCCTGCCACTTCTATGCATTCGAGCAGTAGTTCTGTGGGTACGTCGCGAGTGAGATCGAGCCGTTTGCGGACTTGTTTGGTGGTGGTGAGTAGCCGGTCGACTTCGCTGAGGTTGAAATCGTTCATCGGAACGCCGGGATTCCGGTGATTTCTTGGCCCAGGATTAGGCCATGGACTTCTTCGGTTCCTTCATAGGTCATGACAGATTCCATGTTGTTCGCGTGACGCATGGGGCTGTATTCGGTGCTTACGCCATTGGCACCCATCATCGCGCGTGCAGTGCGGGCGGTATCGATAGCCACTCGACAGTTATGTCTCTTTGCCATCGAGATGTGATACGGCCGGACGGTGTGAGCTTCTTTTAGTTTTCCGAGTGTCATCGCCTGGAGATTCGCGTTGGTCATTTGGGTCAGCATGTCAGCGAACTTGATTTGGCTGATCTGAAAACTTGAAAGAGGTTTCCCGAATTGTGGGCGACCTTGCTGGTAGTCAAGAGCAGCGTTGTAGCAGTCGCGGGCTACGCCGACTGCTCCGAACGCGATGCCGTAACGGGCTTCGCTGAGACAACTGAGCGGAGCGCCGATGCTGACGGCGTCGGGCAGACGCATTGACTCTGGAACGACCACGTCGTCCATGTAGAACTCTCCAGTAACCGAAGCTCGAAGCGACAATTTGTTCTGAATCTTTCGGGCCTCAAATCCGTCGGAGTCGGTGGGTACCAAGAAACCTCGAAAGCCTTCGTCGCTGTTGGCCCACACGATCGCGAGATCAGCAATTCCCGCATTTGTGATCCACCGTTTCGCTCCGTTCAGGATCCAACCGTCACCGTCGCGTGTAGCGCGAGTCGTCATTGCCGATGGGTCCGACCCGTGGTCGGGTTCGGTTAAACCAAAACACCCGATAGTTTCACCGGCCGCCATTTTCGGCAACCATTGCTCTTTTTGTTCCTCAGAACCGTATTTCCAGATGGGAAACATGCATAACGATCCCTGCACCGACACGAAGCTTCTGAGTCCGCTGTCGCCTGCCTCTAACTCTCGACATGCAACCCCGTATGCCATTGCTGAAGCTCCAGCGCATCCGTAGCCGTCGAGATGCATCCCCAACAAACCCATGTCGGCGATCGCTGGGACCAACTCCATAGGGAAGGTGCCAGCCTCGAAGTGTTCTGCGACCAGTGGTTTGAACTCGTTGTCCACGAACTTCCCAACGGTGTCACGAATCATCTGTTCCTCGTCGCTCAACAGAGCGTCGAGTTCATAGAAGTCAGAAAGGTCTGCCATACAGGCAAGTATGTCCGTATTAGGTCCGCTGCGGCCATTCCAACCGGGGACTTGTGAACTACGACGTCTCCACGGGGCGGTCGTTGTCGTTGCTCCATTGAGACCACGAACCCGGATAGAGCAGCGCTTGGCCAAGACCAGCATGCTCAAACGCCAGCAAGTTATGGCATGCACTCACCCCAGAACCGCAATACATCACCGGAACATCGCCCTCGACCAGACCCGCCTTTTCGAACCGCGCCCGCAACTCGTCAGGCGGGCAGAACCTGCCGTCGTTGGTGAGGTTGTCACCGAAGGGAAGATTGATCGCTCCGGGGATGTGACCAGCTTGAGGGTCGACAGGTTCGTTGTCGCCGAAATAGCGGTCAGGACTTCGAGAATCGATCAGTACCCGATCGGGATTCATTCCGGCTTCGGCCGCTTCGTCGGTGTCCGCTAACAACTGGTTCGGCCATGGTCGTATCGGATGATCGACTCCCTGACGGTCTCTGGGTCCGGTCTCCAACTCACCGGGCCAGGCACCTAAACCGCCGTCGAGTAGAGCGGCTTGGTGCCCAAGGATGCGAAGCATCCACACCAGCCGACCTGCTGACATTCCGCCGCTGTCGTCATATGCGACCACCGGGTCGTGATGACCGATGCCGAGCGAACCCATGCTTGCAGCGAACGACGCCGCCGCGGGCATCGGATGCCGTCCCCGGGTTTTTTGAGGCAATGTCGCTAAGTGTTCATCCAGGTCAACGAAGATTGCGCCGGGTATGTGACCCTCATGGAACTTTCGGCGTCCAGGAGTGCGATCGAGATACCAGCGGACGTCACAAAAAATGATGTCATCACGTTGAGCGACGTCGTCGACGGCGACGATGGGAGATAGCAGTTCGCTCATTGGCCGAACATCATCATCCATTGTTCTTCTGAGTCCGGTTTGAACACGTAGTTCATTTCCCTGGTCATTCCCATGGTCGCTGAGGAATGAAACGAGTAGCGGTGTCCGGGGAACAGCACTGTGTCGTCGGGGATGTTGGCCAGTGTGTGGTGAAGGGAGTGATACATCGCTGCCGGGTCACTGCCAGGCAAATCGGTTCGCCCGCACCCTTCGAGAAAAAGGGTGTCGCCGGCTACAAGTGTTCCTTCGACAAGGAAGCATTGACTTCCAGGTGTGTGCCCTGGTGTGTGCAGCAGATCGATGGCGATGTCCCCGACAAGGATCTGGTCACCGGGGGAGTGCACCTGGAGGTCGCCGTCGCTTACCTCGGTGACCTTCTTCACCATCTCAGCCTCTTCGGCTTGAACATGAATTTTCGTTCCCCTGAGCTCGAGCAGCTCTCGGACACCTTCAATTGTGTGACCCATCATTGAACCGCCGACATGGTCGGAGTGGTAGTGGCTGGCGAGCACCCCACTCAGGTTCATGTCGTCGCGATCGAGGATGTCAAGAATGTCGGCGACTCCGTACGCGGGGTCAACAACTACCGCGTCGCGGGTGTTCCGATCACCGATGAGGTACACGAAGTTGGCCATTTGCGCGGCCATCGAATCTTCAGTGGCGAAGTCACGACCCGAAAGCAGTTGACGGAAATAGAACCGGTCACTGGTCATAGTCGTAAGCGTACCGACGTGCAGAAAATCTGGCTGATTCCGCGACACGCGAGGCCGCTTTGTTCTCTTAGCAGGGCATCATGGAGACAATGATCTTTGACGGGCTTCCCGCGCTATGAGAAACCGGATTTTTCGCTTTGCCATCTACGCCGGAGTAGGGGTAGCTACAGGGTTGATCGTTGCTGGGGTAGTGGTGCTTGCAGAGAAAGTTCTGCTCGAAGCGGTACTACATCGAAGCTTGCTCCAGCAGGCCTGTGCGCCCGGGTTGGGGCTGTGGATCGCGGTGCTGGTGTTACGTCGCGCAGACGCGGGCGACCCGTTGTCGCCGTCGACATCTGAGGAATACATACGGGGCTATCACGACAAGTCATATGTGCTGAAAGTGCTTCACTTTCCGTTTCGGTTAATCGCGGGTATCGCCACGGTCGGGTTAGGGGGAGCAGCAGGACTTGAAGGCCCCGCAATTTATGCCGGGGCGACGACAGGATCGGCGATCCAACGGCGACTGTCGTGGCTGTTCAGAGACAAGGACGGTCAAGCGTTGTTGGTGGCAGGCGCTGCAGCCGGGGTGAGTGCCATTTTTCAGGCACCAGCCACAGGGGTGCTGTTTGCGTTGGAGTCCCCATACAAAGGAGATTTAGGTCGACGTGCCCTGTTGCCGGCGTTGCTGTCCAGCGCGTCCAGCTATGTCACCTATGTGTTGGTGACGGGTCTTGGCGACGACCTGCCCTTTGAGGTGAGAACCGACTTGGTGCGCGTCGGTTTCGGTCAACGAGAACTCCTCGGAGCAGCCATCGTGGGTGCACTGTGCGGGATCGCGGCAATGGCGTTCAGTCGCGCCATCAAAGGAGCCAAACGGCTTCAGCAAAGCCAACCGTGGTGGATGCTCGCGGCGGCAGGCAGCGTGATCGCTGCGGGGTTAGTGGTGTTAAGCGATGCGCTGTTTGACGCGTCGCTGTCGCTGGGGCCAACGGCTGAGGGGCAACTACTCAGATGGGTGCTGAACCCCGACGAAACACTCCCCATGTTGGGCATGTTGCTTGCGATCAGATTTGTTGCCACCTCAACGCTCATAGCCAGCGGCGGTGTCGGTGGAGTGTTCATCCCCCTGGCAGTGCTCGGTCTCATCATTGGTCGCATCGTGGGCGGCTGGATCGACGTAGGTGTCGAATCAATGGCGTTCTTCCCGTTTATTGGTGTCGCAGCGTTCCTTGCCGCCGGCTATCGGACACCTCTCGCCGCTGTGATGTTCGTCGCCGAATCCACAGGAGCACCAGCGTTCGTTGTCCCCGGGTTGATAGCGGTCGCGGTGAGCCAAGTGGTCGTTGGTGGGTCGTCGGTGTCGGACTATCAGCGAGACACCCGCGTCGGTCACCTAGAACGCAGATTCCAAATGCCCATCACGTCGGCGATGCGTCGAGAATTTCGGACCGTATCTCCCACCGATTCTCTGTCAGATTTTGTGTGGGGGTTTGCGTTCCCCCGTAAACAACTCGAAGCGGTTGTGGCTGACGAAGAAGGACAATTTAAGGGGATTGTGAGAGTCAGCGACGCCGGAGATGTCGATCAGGACCAATGGTCAACTACTCCATGTAGCGACATCATGATTCACGATCTCACCCCGGCCCGCCTGTCGTGGACCGTGCGCGAGGTGAGCGAGTTGATGGAGAATGCCAACGTCGACATCATTCCGGTTATTGACACAGCTGGTCGTGTGGTTGGGGTGGTCACTGGGCAAAGCATCGTCAACGTTGTCGAACTGTTAGATGAAACCCAAGGGGGCTCATGATGTCCGATCCGAGAGAACTGGGGTTGTTGGAAGGCTTAGCTACCACCCGAGCGATTCGCCGGTATCTGCCTGAGCCCATCCCAGAAGACGACCTCAACACTATTTTGTGGCACGCCGGTCGCGCCCCATCCGGGTCGAACCGGCAGAAGTTCAGATTTCTGGTCCTTCGCGACGGCCCCAACGCCCGAGCAGCAAAAGCGTTACTGGGAGAGTCGTTTCGAGGAGCTTGGAACGAAAAACAATCCAACGACGGCTATGACGCAGGATCGGGTGGGGCGGGGGACTCACCCAAAGCCCGGATGGCTCGAACCATGCAACATTTCGTTGACCATTTTGAAGACACTCCAGTAGTGGTGCTTGCGTGTCTCGTTCGCTACCGGCCCGAAAATTATGCTGAAGGGGCAAGCGTCTACCCGGCGGTACAAAATCTGATGCTCGCAGCGCGAGCTTTGGGATACGGAGGGGTGATCACCGGTTGGCACGTCAACGTTGAACAAGAACTACGAGACCTGCTCAACATTCCAGAAGAAGTTGCCATTCATGCGACGATCCCGATGGGGAAACCAGCGGGTCGACATGGCCCGGTGCGTCGGCGTCCGTTAACAGAAATCGTGTACGACGACGAGTGGGGAGCCGACGCGGACTGGGTACATGACCCAGAAGGCACCGAGTTTGCTTCCGCGGGTCCCCCTAAAGGCACCCCTGTCGAACCCAGTATCCGGAAGTAACCGTTTAGGTTTCTTGCGCGAGAGCTTCAGCCCGAGCCGCAACTTCAGTGACAGGCACCCCGAGGGCGTCTGCTGCTTTCAGCGCCTGATCGAACTCTGCTTTGACCCGAAAGTCGCTGACCTTAACGTCAACGTCATGGCCGTCGACCGACACCGTAACAATTCGCCTGGCCGCAACGGTTCGTTGTATTTGACGGGTCCGTACACCCAATGTGCCCGTAGTAGCCATCATCAACTCGACCAGGCGGGGACTATCAAC
>Ga0209752_1000053_pt1 | contig 47409 bp, 47 predicted proteins | sample METZYME_3_250m_FD_187548 | JGI IMG/M metagenome (GOLD analysis project Ga0209752, IMG submission 187548) | Marine microbial communities from oxygen minimum zone in mesopelagic equatorial Pacific - METZYME_3_250m (SPAdes) (version 2) | ecosystem: Environmental > Aquatic > Marine > Oceanic...
TGTATCATTGTTTTTCTTTAACCGACCATGATTTTTAAAAAGTTTTTCTTTTTTCTCTTTACTTAAATACATGCTTAGCAAAAGTTTTTATTCATTTATTTTATTTATTTTTCGCAAAAATAGATAAATATTAATTCTTAAAAAATTATTAGTGATTTTTATATCTTTTGAAGAATTTGTTCAAATAATCTCTATAATAATCAAATTCAAAAATCTTAGAATCTTTTCTAGTATGATAAAGTAAAAATAATCCTATAGGTAATAAAATCAAATTTGCTTGCCAAGCAGCTAATTCTGGTGATATAATACCTTCTCTAGCCCATTTTAAACCAAGAATATTTAAAACATAGTAAATAATATAAAAAGCAATTGAAATTATAACAGGAATTCCAATTCCACCCTTTTTAATTAAAGAACCTAATGGAGCACCTATTAAAAACATAGAAATACAAGCAAATGCTTGGGCATATTTCTTAAATAATTCAATTTTATTTTTATTTATCTCATAATCATGAGATTTAATTTTAGCAGAATTAATACTCAAATTTGTCTTAATATTTCTAGCATTATTAAGAGCCATAGTATAAACTTTATTTATTCCAACTTTGTCAATGTTATTAATATCTAATTTTATTTTATTGTTTGAAAAAAATGAATCTGAAAAATAATTAGTAGTATCCACAAAACTATAATAATCATGAACTAATGACTCTTCTTTAAGTTCACTTCTTATAAAATCCACACCCGAAGGGAAAATAAACTTATTTTTCATATGATATTTATAAAATGAATTTGATGTTTTTAACATTATATATTTCTGCATAGATTTATTATATCCCAAAGAATCTATTGAATTAGATAATTGATTTATATTTTTCATTCTATAATCTCCAGCAAATAATTCTTCTTTAGTTCTTTCTAAATCAAATGATGACATATCAAAAACTATTTTCATAGAAGAAAATTCATTTCTATAAAATTGATTTATTTTTTTAACTTTTGATTTAGCACTTGGTACTTCAGTAAATGAATACCCATCAAAAAGCTCAAAAATTAAATACCTATTATTTAAAACTGAATACATATAACTTGAATCTGAAAGAATAACTCTATTATTTCCAGGAAATGTAACATGATCATAAATTATAACTCCTTGAAGTAATTTATCATCAATTTTATTTTGAACTTTTATTGTATAACCTGGAATTCCACTATAAAATTGACCTTCCTTTAAATCCATAGAAGGTTTTTTTCTTTTAATATCATAAAGAAGACTAAGAGCTTTTAAATTAGCTTTCGGAACAAAATTATTATTTGAAAAAAAAGCAAAAAAAGTAATTAATATAGAAATTATAAATAAAGGAAATAATGTCCTTAACAATGAAACACCAGAACTCTTAATAGCAACTAACTCATTATGCTCACCTAAATTACCAAAAGTCATTATTGATGATAACAAAATTGCTAATGGTAATGCATCTGGAGTAATCCTTATAGCAAAATAAAATAAAAATTCTAAAAGAACATCAATACTTAAATCCTTACCTAATATATCATCAAAATACTTTAACATAAATTGAAGTAGTAAAATAAAGACCACAACAAAAAACGTTATTAAAAAAGGACCAATAAATGATTTTATAATTAACGAATCAATTTTTCTCACTTGAGAAATATTTTAAGCTCCAATAATTTCTTTTAATTGAGATAATAAATTATCCCAAATTTGAAAAGACTCTTCTAAATCATCAGTTTCAGTATACTCTACAATTCTAATAAAAACTGATTGTGTTAATTCATTAATTTCGAGTCTAAATTCAAGATAATCATGATCTTTTTTTACTTCTCCATCTTCCAGAAAAGAAAATTTAACATGTCTATTCTTCTTAACAGAATCAATTCTAGCAATTCTTTCTTCACCATCAACGATAAAAATTAAAGTTTTATTTATATTATTAATATTAACGTCATCAGCAAACCATTCACACAAACCACTTGCTGTACTTAAGTAAGGAAACAACATCTTCCTAGATGCATTTATGGGGTATTCTCCAACAAATTTTTGTTTAGACATTAAATGATTTTTTTTCAATATATTAAATATATAATAAAAATCAAGAACCAAAAACATTTTCCATATTAATAATAATATATCTAGATTTGCATTCTTTTTAGCGAGGTAGCTCAGGTGGTTAGAGCGTCGGATTCATAACCCGGAGGTCGGGGGTTCAATTCCCCCTCTCGCTACTAATTACCTTATAAAAACATAATTATAATCATCAGATAAATTATCATCAAAAGAATACCTTTCTAAGTTAAATGTTTTTAAATTTTCTGGTTTTTGAATCTTATTATCTATAATAAATCGTGACATTAAACCTCTAGCTTTTTTAGCATATATAGCTATGGTTTTATATGTTCCGTTTTTAAATTCTTTAAAAATCGGAGTTATAATCTTATTCTTTAATTTATTTTTTTTTATTGATTTAAAATATTCATTAGAGGCTAGATTAACCACATAACTATTTTCATCTTCAATATCATTATTTAATAGATTAGTGATATTATCACCCCAGAACTCATAAAGATTATTACCTCTAGAATTACTCAATTTAGTGCCCATTTCAAGTCTATAAGGAAGAATTTTGTCGAATGGTCTAAGTAATCCATAAAAACCCGAAATAATTCTTAAATTTTCTTGTAAAAAATCAAATTTATTTTCTAATATCGACTCAGCATCTAAACCCGAATAAACATCTCCCTTAAAAGCATATATAGCCTGTTTTGAAGAATCAGATTTAGAGGGTTCTTCCCAACGTTTAAATCTGTTATAATTTAACTCTGCAATTTTATCACTTACATTCATCAAATCTTTTAAATCATTAATAGAAAAATTTACTAATATTTTATGAAGCTCACTAGTGTGATTAATCAACCTACAATCAGTGTTGAGATTACAAGAATTATTATTATCAAAATTTAACGTTTTAGAAGGTGATATAAGTGTTACCATAATAAAATAAAATTAGTTATTAATATATGATTAAATTAATAGTATGTTTCTTTTATTAATTTAGGATCTAATAAAATAGATTTTTTATACCTATCCATATCTTTTGTTATTATTTTTATATTTCTCCATGCTACTTCTTTTCCTTCTTTTTTTTTATCATTTCCTATACCATGAACTTGCAAGCCTATAAACCCGGTATGAGTCATATTATCTATCAAATATGCAGCAGGAACATCATTAATCCAGGTTTTTATTGTATCTCCTATAGCTTCAATTCTGTATTTATTCCACTTATTTTTTTTAAATGCTTTTTGAGCTTCAGGATTTCCATTCAATGAATATAACCATCCTCTTCTACCCTCATCATATATTCCACCACTCCAAGCTCTTTCAGAAGGATCAATTTCAATTTGATAACCATGTACCTTTCCTTGTTTATAAGAATCTATACTATTACTTCTAATTTGAATACCTGAATTTATATTTGAATCTACTTTATATTCTATTTCTAGTATAAAATCATCATAAAATTTATCAGAACATAAAAAAGTATTTAATGTATTAAGAACTGAAGTTCCTACAATTGTACCATCCCTAACTTCATATGTTGCATTACCACCAATAACATACCACCCAGTTAAAGTCTTACCATCAAATAATCTATCCCAAGATTCATTTTTCTCTCCAATTTTATTACAAGAAAACAATCCTATCAAGGATAATATAAATATGTTTTTTATCACAATTAAGGATTTATATTATAATAAGGTCTCCAGTAAGTAATTCTTTCATTATGAACAGCTTTTAAAGCTAAATCAACTGCAATAGCTGTTGATGAACCACTATAAACATTTGACTCTGGTAACTGATTATTTAATATACTATCCCTAAAATCAACAAGTGCTTGTTTTGAAGGATCTAAATGCTTATAATCAATAGGAATACCTTTTCCTTCAACCCATGGTTTTGCTGTTGCTCCAGAGACTCCATCAATATTTCCTAATTCTTTTAATGAGTTAGCTTCTGGATATATCCAAGCAGTTTGATAATCTAAAAGTATTGATCCTTTATCTCCATGAATTTTAATTTGATAGTTACCTAAAGCATTTGAAGTTAAAGAAGTGAATTTAGCTTTTACTCCATTTGAATATTCAAATATTAAATGAACATTATCAAAAGTTTCTCTCCCATCTTTCCAATAATCAATTCCACCAGACCCCATAATTTTTGAAGGATTATCATTAAGTACCCAATTTACAAAATCAATTTGATGAGAGCATAATTCTGCAACCAACCCTCCTGAATATTCTTTATACATTCTCCAATTAATTAATCTTTCTAAACTTGGGTCAGATACAGGTCTTCTCCAATTACCATTTCTATTCCATTGGCACTCAAAATAAGATACTTTTCCAATTTCATTTGAATTTATCATATCCACAACATGACTATATAGTCTAGAGCTATGATATTGATGACCTGTTTGAAAGATAATATTAGATTTTTTTACCTTTTTAACAAGATTTAAGTTATCATATATTCCACGAACCATAGTTTTTTCACAATAGACATGTTTACCTGCATCAATTGCATCACTTGCAATTTGGTAATGAGTTGAAAATGGAGTTGCTATAAGTACTGCGTCTATATCTTTATTTTCTAATAATTTTTTATAATTTTTATATGCAATCGTATTTTTAGGTGATTTTTTAATTCCATTTTCTAATCTAAAAGGTAAAATATCACAACAAGCAACTACATTAAGATTTTCAATTTGATTTATAAATGGTATCAAACCACCACCCCTATCACCTGTTCCAATTATTCCAATATTTATAGTATTATTAAAATTTAAATTATTAGATAAACTAAAATTATTAACTAAAGGAACAGAAATTGCTGCTGCAATCTTTCCACTATTTCTAATAAAATTTCTTCTATTCATTATACAATCACTAAAATATTACATTAAAGACTTTTTTTTAAAAATATTCCTTTAAATGCTTTATTAAAAATTTATTTCAAAAAACTCTCATATATATAATCATGAATTTTTGTTCTAATATTATACTCATAAAGTTTACCATTCTCTCTAGTCTGATAAACCCTATTTGATAAGAAAATATAAATCAAATTATACTCAGGATCTACCCAAACAAATGTACCAGTATATCCCGAGTGCCCATAACTTTTCTTTGAAGAATATTTTGAATACGTACAATCATCTATACTATACTCAGGTAAAGGTTTATCAAAACCTAATCCTCTATGATACTTACCAGAACAATAATTACACTGAGTGAATAAAGCAATGGTTGAAGAATTTAAAATCTTTTTTCCATTATAATATCCATCATTCAAAAAAGTCTGATAAATAACTCCTAATTCATTAGCTGTTGAAAAAAGTCCAGCATTACCAGAAACCCCATCCATCATTGCAGCACCTTCATCATGAACTACCCCATGAATTTGAGTCATTCTAAAAAAATCATCATTTTCAGTTGGTACAATTTTATTTTTGGGAAATTTTCTTAAAGGATTAAATAATGTTTTATTTAAATCTAAAGATGAATAAATGTCTCCTACAAAATTTTCAAATGATAATTTAGATAATTTAGATACTATTTCAGGAACTAAATAAAAAAATAATCCAGAATATAAAACAGAATCAGTATCCACAAAATATGTTTCTTTAATGTGATTATATATTTCTTTTTTGTATTTCTTATACAAATACAAACTATCAGTTAGATCTGTACTATATCTTCTCGAATATTTATTACTAAGAGTTTTTTTCTTAAATTCTCCATCTTCATTTTTTGTGGTTTCATGGAAAGGAATCCATGCCCTAATACCTGTTTTATGTAATAAAAAATCCTTAACTGGAATATTTCCTTTATCAGTTTTTTTAAATGTTTTTAAATAATAGGATAATGGTTTCTCTAAGAAAAATAAATTATTATCATAGAGTTTCATAAGAGAAAGAGTAGATGATGTAACTTTTGTTAATGATGCTATGTCATAAATTGAATTTTCAGAAACTTTAATTAAACTATCATACGTATGAAAACCATAGTTTTTATTAAAAATTTTATTTCCATCTTTAATAACTAATATCTGTGCACCTGGAAAAGCTTTTAAAGAAATTGCCTCATTAATTATAGAATCTATTTTACGATTTAATAATTCAAAATTAATTTTATTAAAATCATCAATTTTCAAAGTATCATTACTTTTTTGAAATGAAAAAAATGAATTAGATAATAATAAATTAAGCAATAAAACTTTAATCATTCTAAATTAATTTAACACCTAGACCTGGTTTATCAAGTGGTTTCATTATACCATCTTTTAAATTAAATCCTCCAGTAACTAAGTCTTTAGCTAAATCTAAACTTCCATCCAAATCTAAATATTTTGTGTTAGGAAAGGAAAAAGCAGTATTTAACGCAGCAGAAATACTTATTATACTCTCATCGTTACATCCCCACATAAGATCAATATTATTTAATAAAGCAACATTAGCTATTTTTCTCCCAGAAGTAATTCCACCACACTTCATAAGTTTAATATTAAAAATTTTACCGTAATTATTCTGAGAGTATTTTATAGCATCCTCGTAAGAGACAAGACTCTCATCAAGAGCAATAATTTCTTTTACACTATCAGGTAATTTTAAAAGTTGCTGAGTATTATCAACACTTATGGGTTGCTCAATTAGTTCAACTCCTATTGTTTCATCACAAAATTTTATGGTGTCATCAAGTGACCATCCCTGATTAGCATCAATTCTAATTTTAATATCACTACCAAATTTCTCATTAATCTTAGTAATTCTTTCAATATCATAATCAATCTTGTCCCCTAGCTTAATTTTTATATACCTAAAACCAGAGGAATAATACTCATTAATTTCTTCTATCGTTTCGTTAATATTTTTAATTCCAACTGTAATAGATGTTGGTAATTCTGGTATTATTCTACCAAGAAATGATCCAAGTGAAATATTTAGCGATTTACAGAAAGCATCATAAAGAGCAATGTTATATGCTGCCTTTGAACCTGGATCATTAATAAATTGATTTTCTACTTTATCAATGTTATTCACCAAATGAGAGATATCTCTACCTATTAATTCATTTTTAAAATTAAGAGCATTTTTATAAGACTCAGTAGTATCTAAACCCACAACATATTTGGAAACATTTGATGACCCGAGACCAACAGTTCCATCGTTCAATATTACTTTTATGAATATATTTTTTATAGATGATGTAGTCTTATATGCTATAGTATATGGTCTTGTGAGTTTGATATCTGCTAATTCTATTTCAATGTTATCAATTACCATATTTGTTTTTTAGAATTTCAACTATTCCATCCATCCCCTCATCAATAGGCAAAAAAACAGGAATATTTAAATCGGTAGCTATTAATTTCTTATGATAAATCTTTTCCTGTTCAGTCATTCCTTGAGTGTTGAGAGTAATAGCAATAACCTCTTTACCGTATGACTTAATTAACTCTATCTCTGAATCAAGAGAAGGCATTATTGCATCAATATGTTCCCAACCATCAAAATACTTTCTTTTTGGAGAATGTTGCAAGATAACTCCATCAACATTAGCAGAAATTAAAAACTCGCTACCACAAGGACCTGAAGGATTTCTTAGTGCAGCCTGTCCCTCTATTAATATGAAGTCTGGTTTTTTATCTTTATAACATTGATAAATAGATTTTTCTAGTTCACCAGAGACAAAATCATTAAGTGTAGAATCAAAAATAAATCCATAATCCCAACCTTGCATCCAACCAGTCTGACCAGTATATATCATGTCAGAACTAATATCATGTTTTTCCAATGCCTCAACTACTAATTTTGCAGTAGTCCTCTTACCCAAACCACAGTCGGTACCCAAAACTACAATTTTTGGTGATTTAACATCATAAATTTTTCCAGACCAAAAGCTTAGTTGATCTCTAGATTTTGATACCCTTACATCATATATTTTAACATTATTATTGTCTACAATCTTCTTAAGCTGAGAATCATAATTTAATATAGAATGAAGACCATTAACAATAGAGATATTATTATTTAAAGCTAAAATCACATCATTTCTCATTTCTTCAGGTAAGATTCCTCCTGCAGAAGCCACACCGATTATACAATAATTAACATCAATTCCAGCTTCTAAAAAAGATTCTACATTTTTAAATACTGGTATTTTACTTTTAGTACTAGACATAAATACATTACCATGCTTATTACTATGAACATATTTTGCATGAAACTTATCATCAATAACAGATTTTATGATAAATCTTTTAGAACCCCTAATTAAACCATGGGCAGTTTTAGCAGATTTTGTATCAAACTTACCATTTGTCAATACAATTGCATTACCTGATACTTTCATTTTAGATTATAAAGAGTGTTAGTTTGTCAATATTAATAATTTTGAGATTTATATTTGCGTTAAATTATGAAAAAATCACTTAATACAAAACAAATACATATTTTAAGAAAAAAAGGAACTGAACCTGCCTTTTCTGGTAAGTTACTCCATAATAAAGAAGATGGTCTATATTCTTGTGTAGGATGTGAAAATACATTGTTTTCTTCAAAAGAAAAATATGACTCAGGTTCAGGATGGCCAAGCTTCTATGATGTGTACAATTCTAAATCAGTAAAAACAAAAATTGATTATTCTTATGGTATGAAAAGAACAGAAGTTATTTGTTATAATTGTAGTGGACATTTAGGTCATTTATTTGATGATGGACCAAAATATACTGGAAAAAGATATTGTGTTAATTCAAAGATTTTAAATTTTACTAAAAAATGAAAAGTGTAATTGGAATTGATATTGGAGGAACAATTACAAAAATCGGAATTGTTTCTAAAGAAGCAGAGATATTAAAAAAAACATCATTTAGAACAAAAGACTATAAAGATTTCCCATCATACATAGATAAAATACATTCTTCTATCAATAAAATTACTAGTGATAATATTGAAATTTTAGGTGTTGGTATTGGTGCACCAAATGCTTCAAAAAATGGTACTATTGAAACACCTGCTAACCTTAACTGGACTGGTAATTTAAATCTTGTTGAAAACCTTAAAAAAAAAATAAATCTACCTGTTTTTTTATCTAATGATGCTAATTGTGCAGCAATTGGTGAAATGATGTATGGTAAAGCTAAAAATTTAAAAGACTTCATAGTTATAACATTAGGAACAGGTCTTGGTAGCGGAATCATAAGTAATGGTAAATTAATTGAAGGATATGACGGTTTCGCAGCTGAATTAGGACATTTTTCTATTAATAATAGTGAAGGGAGATTAACAGGACTTGGAGTTAAAAATGGACTTGAAGCATATGTATCAGCGACTGGAATTAAAAGAACAATAATGTACATGTTATCTAAATATATGAATGATAGTATTTTTAGAGGAATAGCATTCAATGACTTGCACGGTGAAGATATCACAAAAGCTGCAGAAAATAATGATTTTATTTCTATTAAAGCATTTGAGTATACTGGAAAAATACTTGGTGAAACTTTAGCTAATTTTATTACTTTCAGTCAGCCAGAAGCAATAATTCTTACAGGAGGTTTAGCTCACTCTGGAAAATGGATACTTAACCCTACAATAAAATCAGTTAATAAAAATTTACTCCCATTCTATCAAAATAAAGTAAAAATTTTATTATCTGGTCTAGAAGATAAAGACTCTGCAATTTTAGGTTCAGCTGCCCTAGTATGGAAAAATATATAATAAAATTATTAATTGTCTTATTCTATTTTATAAGCAATCCAATTCTTTCACAAACAGTGTATGTAGTTGATAATAATAAAGAACCTATTTATAATGTAAGCTTTTATAAAAAAGACCTTTCAAAGGGTATTTTTTCAAATTTTAATGGTGAAGTAGATTTGTCAATATTTGAAAATAGAGATAGCATAATAATTCAACACCCAACTTTTGATAGTACTATAAAAATCAAATCTGAGATAGTTAAACAAAAAAATATAATTCTATTTGACAAAATAATTAGTATCGATGAAATAGTTTTTTCAGTAAATAAGTGGAGTGAAAATTTAAGTGATGTAAGTAATAAAATTCTTAATCTCTCTGAAAAAAAAATAAAAGAACTATCTCCTCAAACATCTGCAGATCTACTTGAAAAAACAGGTGAAGTTTTTGTTCAAAAAAGTCAACTAGGAGGAGGAAGCCCAATGATTAGAGGATTTTCAGCAAACAGAATATTATTGTCATTAGATGAAATAAGAATGAATAATGCAATATTTAGAAGCGGAAATATTCATAATATAATATCAATAGATCCAAATATTCTAGAAGGTGTTGAAATTCTATATGGACCAGCTTCAGTAATGTATGGAAGTGATGCTATTGGTGGAGCAATAAACTTTAAAATAAAAGATCCAAAATTTAGTATTGATAATAAAATAAAAATTAATGGCTCTCAAAACATTCAATATAATTCATCAAGTAAATCAAAACATTATAACTTATTTCTTAACATAGGATTAAAAAAAATAGCAAGTATGACAAGTTTTTCATTTAACAATTTTAATGATTTAAGAAGTGGATCGAAAAGAAAAAATAAATACAAAAACTTTGGTAAAAGAACTGAATATGTTAAAAGAAATTACATAGAAAATATTGATGAAATCATTAAAAACACTAACCATAACATTCAAAAATTCAGTAACTATTCACAAAATAACTTTATCCAAAAAATAAACTATAAAATAAATGATGATATTAACTTAATTTATGGACTCTATTATTCTAAATCATCAAATATTCCAAGATATGACAGATTAACTCTTTATGATGACTTACTAACACCCAAATATGCAGAGTGGTACTATGGTCCCAATTTATTTCTAATGAATAAAATTGAACTCAACTATTTTATAAAAAATAAATTCTTTGATGCTTTTAAATTAAATATTTCAAAACAGAACATAGAAGAAAGTAGAATTTCAAGAAAATTTAATGATTTATATATTAAAAATAGAATAGAAAAAGTTAATGTCCACTCCTTGAATTTAGATTTTGATAAGAAAATAAATGGAAAAGAATTTTTTTATGGTTATGAATTATATACTAATAAAATAAATTCAAATGCTTTTGAACAAAATATAAACACAAATGAAGAAGAAAAAATATCAACAAGATATCCTGATGGAGGCACTAACTTCTTAATAAACTCTATTTATTTATCATATAAAAAAATCAATAAAAACCTGAATTATAATTTTGGAATTAGAGGAACTAAAGCCAATTTAAAGTCAAAAATTTCTAATGATTTTTTTAATTTTCCTTTCTCAGAAATTGAAATAAATACATCATCAATTAGTGGCAGTTTTGGTTTAATTTATAACTATTCAAAAAATTCATCTTTAAAATTTCTCTATTCTAACGGATTTCGTTCACCTAACTTAGATGATGTTGGAAAAATTTTTGATTCAGAACCTGGCAATATAATTATTCCAAACACTGAATTAAATCCTGAATATGCAAATAATTTTGAAATAAACTTTATATCAAGAAAGAAGAGTATCGAATTTAATGGATCCATCTATTATACTAATTTAAATAATGCAATTATACGATCTAATGGAACTTTTAATGGAATAGACTCAATAATGTACGATGGTAGTTTAAGTAAAGTACAAACTTTAAAAAATTCTGGAAAAGCATATGTTTTTGGTTTTAGTTATATGATAAATTACAAAATAAATAATAATTTAAATTTAAAATCATCAGTCTCATTTAATCAATCTAAAGACCTTTCAACTAAACTTCCTCTTAGACACTCCTCTCCAATATTTGGTCAAACAAGTATAAATTTCACAAAAAGAAATATTAAAGTGAGTTATTATATTAATTATAATGGAAAAAAAGATATTTCTAATTTTTCTCCTAGTGAATTAAATAAATTATACCTATATACTAAAGATGGTTCTCCAGCTTGGTTAACTAATAATATTTCATTTATTTACAACATAAACTATTTAGCTAAAATTAATTTTTCTTGTGAAAATGTTTTTGATATACACTATAGAAGTTACTCATCAGGAATTAGTGCACCAGGAAGAAATTTTAACATTGGATTAAACATGTCTTTTTAATGAAATTAAAACACATAGTAATTTCAGGAAATATAGGTGTTGGAAAAACAACATTAGCAGAAAAATTGGCAAAAAAATATAACTGGAAAATTCTTCTTGAAGAAGTCGATAACAATCCATATTTAGATGATTTTTATAAATCGATGAAAAGTTGGTCATTTCATCTTCAAATTTTTTTTCTAAACAGTAGATTTAAACAAATACAAAATATATCAAAAACTAATAGTACTATAATTCAAGATAGATCTATATATGAAGATTATGAGGTTTTTACAAAAAATTTATTTGATTCAGGAATCTTATTAAAAAGAGAATTTGAAAACTATAAAAGACTATACAATACAATTCTTGAGTATGTCAAAGTACCTGACTTATTAATTTATATTAGAAATAAAAACATAAATAATATTGTTAATAACATAAAAAAAAGAAACAGAAAATTTGAAAAAAAAATAAACACTGAATATTTAAAAAATTTGAATAATTACTACGAGAATTGGATAAAACATTATTCAAATAAAAATCTATTAATTATTGATATTACAAATAAAGATTTTATCAAAAATTCTAAAGATTTAAAAAATATTTATAATATAATCGAAACTAAAATTAATGAATTAACTTAAAACTAAGTTCTTGACTGATTTTGGTTTTTTTCCAAGGTGCAATAGATTTTTTTGAAAAATCATACAAAATAAATACCATAGCTATGATATATATAATTACAAATAAAATAAATAACTTTTTAGATTTAGACATATGAATATACAAGGAAAATTAATAGAAATTTTTGACACAATCCAAATTACTGAAACTTTTAAAAAAAGAGAATTTATTATACAAGACAATAAAAATCCCGAATACCCCGAATATATAAAAGTTGAGGTTATCCAAGATAAAGTAGCATTACTTGATAATATAAATATCGGGGATGAAATTAATGTTCTAATAAACATTAAAGGTAGAAAATGGGAAGATAAAGAAGGAAATATAAAATATTTTAATTCTATACAAGGATGGAAAATTGAATCTGAAAATCTAAATCTCAACCAAGATAATAATGATGATAATTTTAATCAAGATTCAGGAGAAGACCTCCCCTTTTAACATTATAATAAAATAGAATTTATAAATTTTTCTATTGATTTATTTAAATTTAAAACGTCTAAAGAATTAATAAATTTTGTACCTATAATAGCACCATTTGAGTAATTACAGGCCATATCAAATGATTTTTTATCAGATATACCAAAACCAATAATTTTTGGGTTTTTTAAAAAAATATTATTTAAACTATTAAAATATTTAATTTGATTTACATCAAATAAATTATTTTGACCTGTTATAGATGAAGATGAAACGACATACAAGAAACCATCAGAAATTTGATCAATTTCTTTAACTCTTTCTATTGATGTATTTGGACTAATCAAAGAAACAAATGATATATTATTTTTATCAAAGAAAGGCTTAAGTTCTTTCTTGTATTCAAGAAGAGGTAAATCAGGAAGAATGACTCCATCAATTCCACAATCAATTAACTTATCAACAAATTTATCATATCCAAATTGAATAATTGGATTGATATATCCCATAAGTATAATAGGAATTTGAGTGGTTGATCTAATATTTTTTAATTGATCAAATAATAAAGACATATTCATTCCATTTTTAATTGCTATCGTACTACTGTTTTGAATAATCGGTCCATCAGCTATTGGATCTGAAAAAGGAATCCCTACTTCTATCATATCAACACCATTTTTATCAAGTGCTTTAATTATATCAACAGAATCATTAATTCTTGGATAACCTGCTGTAAAATAAATGCTTAGTATTTTTTTATTTTTTTTTTGAAAAAGTTTATTAATTCTATTCATATTAATAATTACCCCATTTAATATATGTTTCCAGATCTTTATCTCCTCTCCCAGAAAGATTAACTACAACCACTTTATCTTTAATATCTAACCTATCAAAAACAGCAAGTGCATGTGCGGTCTCAATAGCTGGAATTATACCTTCTAAGCGACTAAGTTCAATACCTGCCTTCATAGCTTCATCGTCTTCAACACTAATATATTTTCCTCTTTTTGACTCAAACAAATAGGCATGAAGTGGTCCTATTCCAGGATAATCTAAACCTGCAGAAATAGAATAAGGTTCTGTAACTTGTCCATTTTCGTCTTGCATTAGAAGTGTTTTACTTCCATGCAATACTCCCTCTTTACCTAATTGAGTTGTTGCAGCAGACTTTTTTGAAAATATGCCTAAACCTGCAGCTTCAACACCAACCAAATTAACATTTTTGTTATCTAAATAATGATAAAATATCCCAGCAGCATTACTTCCTCCACCAACACAAGCAATCACATAATCAGGATAGTTTCTATTTTCAAATTTATTTAACTGATTTATAACTTCTTCAGAAATAACAGATTGAAATCTAGCAACCATATCAGGATAAGGATGTGGACCCACTACAGAACCTATAATATAATGAGTATCATCTGGATTATTTATCCAATGTCTCATTGCCTCATTAGTAGCATCTTTTAAAGTCTTACTACCAGAAGTAACTGACTTAACTTTAGCACCTAAAATTCGCATCCTTTCAACATTTGGATTTTGTCTTTGAATATCAATCTCACCCATATAAATAATACAATCCATTCCCATAAGAGAGCAAACCGTTGCCGTAGCTACCCCATGCTGTCCTGCGCCTGTTTCAGCAACTATTTTAGATTTTTTTAACTCTTTAGCAAGAAGAATTTGACCCACAGTATTATTTATTTTATGAGCACCAGTATGGCACAAATCTTCCCTTTTTAAGTAAATTTTTGAACCATATTTCTTCGAAAGTCTTTTAGCAAAATATAAAGGGGTTGGCCTCCCTACATAATGTTTTAAAAAAAAATTAAAATTTTTATTAAAGGACTTAGTGTTTATAATTGATAAATAATTCTTATTAAGGTCCTCTATATTAGAATAAAGCATTTCTGGGATATACGACCCTCCAAATTTTCCATAATAACCAGTCTTATTCACATCATATTTCATCTTTCTAATTTTTTAAAAAGTTTTTTTATAATTTTTAAGTCTTTATAACCAGGATATTCTTCAAATTTACTATTAATGTCAATACCATATAAATTTGAATTATTATCTAAAAAATTTAATTTATCAATATTATCTAAAGATATTCCTCCACTTAAAAAAAAGGGTATTTTAATATCAATTTCATTTAATATTTCCCAATCAAATTTCTTTCCAGAACCTCCGTAACCAATCGAATTATAATCAAATAATGCAAAATCTATACTATTTGTATACGTATTAAGTTTTTTAAAATCATCCTTACTTTTTACATGAAATGTTTTGATGACTTTAAAATTTTTACGTCTTAAAATCTCACAATAGTCTACAGACTCTTCTCCGTGTAGCTGAATATATGTAAAATTATAATTAGAAGATATATCAATAACTTTATCTATCTCTTCATTAACAAATACAGCTACTTTATTCTTATGTAATTTAATAAAATCAATGTTTTTATTTTTCATTAAATATCTAGGAGAATTAGAATAAAAAATAAAACCATAATAATCAAAACAATACTTACTAAGTTGATTTAAATTAAACTCATTAGTTATACCACATACCTTTATCTTAAAATTATTCATATAATGATTTCATAAAATTTAAACAAGCATTAGATGGATCATTAGTTTTCATAAAATTTTCTCCAATTAAAAAACCATTAAAACCATAACTTTTAAGTTTAATGATATCTTCCTTATTAAAAATTCCACTTTCTGAAATTTTACAAAAATCTTTTGGTATAAAAGATGATAATTTTATCGAATTATTAATATCAGTAGTAAAATTGTTTAAATTTCTATTATTAACCCCTACTATATCAACGTAAGAATTTAAAGAATAATTTAATTCTTCTTCAGAATGAACTTCAAGTAAGACTTCTAAACTTAAAGATTTTGCTAGTTTTGAAAATTTTAAAATCTCTTTATTATTAAGACAAGAAGCCATTAATAATATAACATCTGCTCCAATTGATTTAGACTCAATTAATTGAAATTCATCAATAATAAAATCTTTTCTAAGCATAGGAATACTTAATTCTTTTCTTGAACTGACAAAATCTTTATTACTACCCCCAAAAAATAATTCATCAGTCAAAATTGAAATACCTGATGATTTTGCATTTTGGTATCCTTTTGTAATAGTAACCGCATCTGCATTTAAATTTATATTTGGTTTAGATGGAGATTTTCTTTTAAACTCTGAAATTATTCCAAAACTATTTTCTTTAATAATTTTATTCTTTAAAGAGTACGTTTCTATTTCAAAATATTCAGATTGTTCAAGTGATTTAATATCAACTATTTCTTTTAATTGATTTATATGTTTCTTCTTTTCTAAAATAATTTTATCTAGTATATTTCTCATATATCCATTAATGTTTTAAAGCATTTATATGCATTTCCAGATTCTATAGAATCTTTTGCAATTAAAACTCCATCCTCAATTGAATGAAGATTTTTAGCACAATAAATCGCAACTCCTGCATTTGCTAAAACAACATCCATCTGCTCTTTTGTAGATTTATTTTTTAAGATATTCAAAAATATACTAGCTGAATCTTTAATGTTTTTTCCTCCTACCAAACTTTCAGGTGAAACTGAATTTAGTTTTAAGTCCTTAGCTTCAAGTATAACATCATAATTATTTGAATATAATTTAAATGGACCAGTTAGAGATATCTCATCATAACCATCAATGCCATGAACAATACAATAATTTTTATCTGTTTTATTATATATATGAGAGTAAAGTTTAAATATTTGAGAATTAAATACACCAATAAGTTGATTTTTTGGCTGAAGAGGATTTACCATTGGTCCAAGCATATTAAAAAATGTTTTAACACCTAATTCTGTCCTAATAGGAGAAATATTTTTTAGAGAAGGATGGAATAGTGGTGCATGTAAAAAACAGATATTAGCTTTCTCTAATGACTTATTAATATTCTCTATTTTATTTGTAAATGTATAACCAAAATGAGAAATAATATTTGAGGAACCACAACTTGATGAAACACCATAATTTCCATGCTTTGAAACTTTTATTCCTGCCCCAGCCACAACAAATGATGAAACTGTTGATATATTAAAAGTATCTTTACCATCTCCACCAGTACCACATAAATCAATTAAATTTTCATTATCTATATCTAATTTTAAAGCCATTTCAATCATAGCTTCTCTAAAACCATCAAGCTCCTCTACAGTTATTTCTCTCATCAAAAAAATAGTTAAAAAAGAAGCTATTTGAGAATTATTAGCACTTCCATTAGTAAGCGAAAACAAAACATTTTTCGCTTCTTCCTTAGTCATTATTTTATGGTTATATAAATCTTTGAGTATATTTTTCATAACTTTTTTAATATTTGTAGTAACCTTAATAACAAAAAAAACCCAAGCAGTTTTGCTTGGGTTTTATATAAAATAGTAGCTAACCGCATTAACGATAAATGAGATATAACCACCAACTTTTTATATTATACATAATACTAATTTATATCTTAGAAATCAAATAAAAGAATTTATGAAAAATAATACCTTAATCTTCTATTCATTACATAAAACCAAAGAGGAGGAACTAATGCTAAAATCATCATCCCTGGATATCCAGTAGGCATTTGTGGAGTATTTTTATGATTTTTTAAAATTTGATATTTTCTTAAAGAATTATAATGATGATCTGAATGTCTAGATAACTCAAAAAGCATAATTCTACCTATTGGGTGATTAGAATTCCATGAATGATAAGGTTTAATTCTTTCATAATTACCCTTATTATTTACTTTTCTCTGCAAACCATAGTGCTCAATATAATTCACAGTCTCAAGAGTTAGTATACCAATAAAAGCTGAAATAAAAAAATAAAGTAAAATCTGTAATCCAAATAAATAATAAATTAGCATAGCAAATGTAAATTGAATCAATTGAAATTGAAGCATTTGATTAGATAAAGAAAAACTACTTTTACCAGATCTTTTTAGTCTTTTAAACTCTAAATTCCAAGATGATATATAACCTGAAGTTATCGACCTAAACCAAAAAGAAAAAATATTTTCACCATATCTCGCTGAAGAAGGATCTTCTTTAGTTGATACCCTTTTGTGATGTCCCTTATTATGTTCAATAAAAAAGTGCATATACATAGAAGTGAGTAAAAAAAGTTTTGCAATAAATTGTTCATAATTTTTATATCTATGACCTAACTCATGACCAATATTTATACCAAAAGAACCACATAGTAGCCCCATAGATAATACTCTTCCAACTTTATCAAAACTAGATAAATTAGGCTGCGAAATTGAACCTAAGAAAGTCCACAGGAGAAAATACAGAGTAGGAAGACATAAATACAATAATAAATCATAAACTCTATCATCTTTAATCATCTCTTCTTCAGCATCAGACAAATTCTTTTTATTAGAAACTAAAAAAAGTTCAATAAATGGAATAATAACAAAAGCTTGAATAAAAGGTGCAAAAGTTATAATTCCAGTTCCATTAAAAGCTAAATATGCTAAATAAGGAATTGTTAATACTAAAAAATACTTTAGAAATCTATATTTCATTTTAATTTTTAACTTTTAATAAGTACACTAAAGACAGTGTAAATGTATTAAAATTAGATATATCTGGCAATTCAGATGTTCTTTCTACTACATCAATAAGATTATCTAAATTATATTGATAAGATGAAATTAATTGTAATTTGTTTTTATTTAAATCAAAAGAAATACCTGCCGAAGCCATTAATCCATATCCAAATTCATTATCTCTTAATGAGTTATAATCCACATCTATAATTGTATTTGCATCTTCATCTAATAAGCTATATTCATTATCATGATTTAATAAAAAATCAAAAAAAGGTCCAATACTAAATAATAATTTTGTTTTTGATTTACCCACATACGCATTCATAAGTATTGGAATGTTTAAATAATTAATAGTAGAATGATAAAACTGACCATCTAAAAATTCTTGTTTCCATCCTTTTTTTTGATGTGATATTTCAAACCTAAGACCAACATTTTTCTGAGTTTGAATTTCAGATACAAAAGAGTAATTAAAACTATTTAAAGGATTAGTATTAGTGTTTGAAGGAAAAAAATTATTATAAAAATGAATATTTGAAGAAGAATAACCTGATTTAAAACCTATTGAAAATGAATTTTGAGAATATGACTGATTATATAAAAATAAAAAAGATATGATCCAGAAAAAATATCTCATTTTAATTCTTAAATAAAGAAAAATACTGTATTTAAAAAACCTAAACATTTTTTTTAATATAAAATTATAAAAAAAAAGAAATCAACATTGATTTTATTAATTTTAAAGTGGCAAGCTAGTACGACCAGCTCCTACTGAATCCCCCAGGTCTGGAAGGAAGCAAGGGTAAGTGGTTGTAGCGGTGCGATATCTGGTTTGCCATTTTTTTAATATGTATATAATAAAAATTAAAGGTAAAGCTAAAATCCCGGACTATATTCAACTTAGGAATAAAGATATGGTGCTTATCGATTATTTTAGAGCTGACAGACCTATTGATAAATTAAGAAATTATAAAATTAAATGTTCTGATAACCAAATAATTAAATACGTAAATTCTCTACCGTTTGGTAAATTAAAACCACTTAATATATCTTAAAAGAATGATTGAAAAAACAAATATTATAGAGATAGAAAACGCAACAATTTTTCATCATTATAAAACTATTCTTAATAATGTATCATTAAAATTAAATAAAGGTGATTTTATTTATATAATAGGTAAAACTGGTAGTGGTAAAAGTTCATTATTAAAAACATTATATTCTGATATACCACTAAAAATGGGAAAAATAATAATTGATGGTGATGAAATTAATAAAATTAAAAAAAGTCAATTACCATATTTAAGAAGAAAAATAGGAATAGTTTTTCAAGATTTTCAATTATTCCAAGACAGAAATGCATACGAAAACATAAAATTTGTTATGGATTCAACAGGTTGGATAGATAAAACCAAAATTAATGATAGAATTAATTATTTACTAGAAAAAGTTGAATTAGCAAATAAATTAAAAAACTATCCTTATGAATTATCTGGAGGAGAACAACAAAGACTAGTAATAGCTAGGGCTTTAGTTAACGAACCTAAATTAATTCTTGCAGATGAACCTACAGGAAATTTAGATCCAGAAATTGCTGAAAACATTTTAAAATTATTAATTAATATTAATAACAGTGGTACTACTATTATTATGACAACTCATAACTATAATTTAATTAAAAAATATAAAAAGAAAACCTACCAATGCATAGATGGTAATTTTGAAGAAATAATATTATAATAAATTAAGCTTATCTATTGCATTTTGAAAATCAGATGATATTTCTACTGACTTCTCAAATGATATCTTTGCAAGATCTTTATTATTTTGTTCAGAATAAATTAATCCCTTTAGGTAATGTAACTGTGCTCTCATCAAAATTTCTTGTCTTGAATTATCAGATTTACTAACACTTACATACATTTCTTCTGTTAAAGAATTATTAATTAAAATATCCAAATTTGTTAAACTTTCATTAAAATTTTTTAATTCAAATTGTAAATAAGAAATTGTATAGAGTATATCTGTCCTATCAGTTTTTAAATATAAAGTTTCATATTCATTTAAAGCCTGTTGTTTTAAACCTAAATTTTGAAGAGTTATACATGAAATTTCAAGTGCTATTAAATTTTCAGGATCAGATAATAAAATTTCTCTAGAAATCATATAAGCGGGTGCCCATTGAGATATGGCGTAATATTCCCTCATTAAAGAATCCTTTAATAAAACATTATCTGGTTGTAAAGCGATCATGTTATATAGAGCAGATATAGCTACATTCGGATCATTATAACTTTTTGATTTTTCATAAATAGATTTTTGAATTTCAAAATTACTTATTTGTGAAAAAGATTTTTGTGATATAATTACAACAAACAATAACATTAAATAATTTATTTTCATGACTTTAATTTTTTAGGTTTCAAACCAGCAGACTTACCTAACTTTAATAATAAGTCTAATGCTTCTTTTTTATTATTTTTAATTTTTCCATCCAATATTTGTTCCTTTATCTCATTTTTTAGTTTTCCAATTATTTTTGATGGTTTAATTGCAAAAATATTAATTATTTCAATACCTGAAATAGGTGGTTGAAAATTTTTTACTTTATCATTTTTTTCTACCATCTCCATTTTTCCTTCAACTATATCAAAATTTTTTAAATATTTTTTAGCTCTCTCAGGATTTTTTGTTGTAACATCAGCCCTACAAAGTATCATCAAATCTTCTATATCATCTCCCGCTTCAAATAATAATCTCCTTATAGCTGAATCTGTAATATTACTACTTACTAGTGCAATTGGTCTTAAATGTAATTTTACAAGTTTTTGAACATATTTCATTCTTTCATCTAATGGTAACCTTAAATTTTTAAATATTTTTGGTACAATTTTAGCACCCAAATCTTCATGTCCATGGAATGTCCATCCGTTTTTTTCACTATATCTCTTAGTTAAAGGTTTGGCTATATCATGTAAGATTGCAGACCATCTTAACCATAAAGAATCTGATGTTTTTGATACATTATCTAATACTTCAAGTGTATGATAAAAATTATCTTTATGAGCATGATTATTTACTTTATCAATACCATGAAGTTTTTTCATTTCAGGAAAAAAATAATCTAGCAAATTTGTTGTAAAAAGTAATTTAAATCCATATGATGGATTATTTGAAAGTATAATTTTATTAAGTTCTGAAGATATTCTTTCAATGCTAATGATTTTAATCCTTTCAGCAGAATCTCTAATGGCTTGAAAAGTATAAGGTTCAATATCAAAATTTAATTGCGTTGCAAACCTAATAGCTCTTAACATTCGCAAAGGATCATCTATAAAAGTTTTATTAGGATCATCACATGTTTTTATTATCTTATTTTGTAAATCATCTAATCCATTTTTAATATCAATTAACTCTCCATAATTTTTATTAATAGATATTGCCATAGAATTAATCGTAAAATCTCTTCTATTAATATCCTCTTCAAATGTCCCTAAAGAAACATATGGATTTCTTGAATCCTTTGAATACGATTCTTTTCTGGCTCCAACAAATTCAAATTGGTAATTATTATCTATTACAGATGCTGTTCCAAAGTTTTTAAAAACTTTTACTGAAGAAAAATTATTTTTTGAAGATATAATTTCAACCAAACTATATGGATCACCTATAGTCATAAAATCAATATCCTTGCACTTTATATTTAAAAATAAGTCTCTAACATATCCACCAACCAAATACGTATCAATTTTTGATTTTTGAACTATTTTAATGATTTTTTTTAAATTTAAATCACTTTCAATTTTATTCTTTAGATTCATAACCATCAACAAATTTAAAATATTAACTCTTGCTTTCTAATAAAATTAATTTTTATCATCAGAATATAATTATTTGTCTTAGTTTTGTTACCCGTTACTATACATAAATACTAATAATGTCAAAAAAATATATTTTCGTAACGGGAGGAGTAACTTCATCACTCGGAAAAGGTATAATATCTGCTTCATTAGGACTTCTTCTTAAATCAGTAGGATTTAAAGTAACCATACAAAAATTTGATCCATATCTTAATATTGATCCAGGAACAATGAATCCATATGAACATGGTGAATGTTATGTTACAGAGGACGGAGCAGAAACTGATTTAGATTTAGGTCATTACGAAAGATTTCTTGGTATATCAACATCTCAAGATAATAATGTTACAACTGGAAGAATTTATAATAATGTTATAAAAAAAGAAAGAGAAGGAAAATTTTTAGGTAAAACAGTACAAGTTATTCCTCACATTACAGATGAAATTAAAAATGGTTTTTATAAAATTGGAAAAAATAATGACTTTGAAATAATAATTACTGAAATTGGAGGTTGTATAGGTGATATTGAATCATTACCATTCTTTGAAGCAGTAAGACAAGCAAAACAAGATTTAAAAAGAAATAATTTTTTATCTATTCATTTGACCCTCATACCATACTTATCAGCATCTGGAGAATTAAAAACTAAACCAACACAACACTCAGTAAAAAAACTATTAGAAGCCGGGATACAACCTGACATCTTAGTATGTAGAACTGAACACAGTTTAGGTAAAGAAATAAAAGATAAATTGGCTTTATTTTGTAATGTTTCAAAAAATTCAGTTATTGAATCTATAGACGCGAAATCAATTTATGATGTGCCTATTTTAATGAAAAATGAAAAATTACATATAAGGGTTATTGAATATTTGAATTTGGTTAGAAAAAAATCATTAAAAATGCAAAAATGGTCCAAATTCCTAAAGAATTTACATTCTTCAAAATACGAAATAAGTGTTGGAATTGTTGGTAAATATACTGAATTGCACGATGCATATAAATCCATATCTGAATCTTTAATTCATGCTGGTGCTAATTTAAATTCAAGAGTTAAAATTAAATGGATTTCATCTGATAAAATCACAACAAAAAACGCAAATAATAAATTAAAAAAATTAGATGGAATTATAGTAGCTCCTGGTTTTGGTGATAGAGGAATTAATGGAAAAATAATTGCAATAAAATTTTCTAGATTAAACAAAATACCATTTTTTGGTATTTGTCTAGGTATGCAATGTGCTTCAATAGAATTTTCAAGAAATGTTTTAAATCTAAAAGATGCTGATTCTTATGAATTCAATCAGAACACAAAAAATCCAATTATAAATTTGATGGAAAATCAAAAAAATATAAAAAATAAAGGAGGCACAATGAGATTAGGTTCATACGACTGTGAATTATCAAAAAATTCTATAGCTATTAAAGCTTACAAAAAGTCTTCAATTAGAGAAAGACATAGACATAGATTTGAATTTAATAATAATTATTTAGAAGATTTTAAGAAAAATGGAATGGAGATAACTGGAGTTAATAAGAAGCTTAATTTAGTTGAAATAATTGAACTAAAAAACCACCCTTGGTTTCTTGGAACACAATATCATCCAGAATATAAAAGTACAGTTCTCAACCCACATCCCTTATTTATTAGCTTTGTTAAAAAAATAAAAATATTAAAAAATGGACAGTAATAAACTAATTGGGTTTACTCTTATAATGTTATTAATAGTAATTTACTATTCATATTTTAGTCCAAATGAAACTCCTATAGTAATAGAAGAAAATGAAAAAATAGAAGAAATACCTAATACAAAAACAATAATTGAAAACAAAGAAGAAGAATTAAATCAAAGTTTTAGTTCTATTAATAAAGAAGAAATAATAACTATTGAAAATGAAAATTTAATAGTAGAATTTAATTCTAAAGGAGCCAAAATATTAAATGTTTTTTTAAAAAATTATTTAACAAATAATAAAAAACTTAAAATTTATGGTAATAATGAAAGTGACATTAATTACCATTTAATTTCTGAGGAGTCTACTGATTTAGATAAAATTATATTCAATTCAACCATAAATAAATCAGAAGAAGGAATTAAGCTATCTTTTAAAGCAAATTCTAATGATAATAAAAACATATTAATATCATACCATCTTAATAAGAATAGCTATATAATAGAAAATAATATTAGTTATAATGGCAATTCATCTTCCAATAAATCATTAAAAATAAATTGGGTTAATAAACTTAAACATCAAGAAGCTAATATTTCAAATGAAAAGATACAAACGACTATATATTACTACAGTAATAATGAGGATTTTGATTATTTATCTGCTAGTTCAAAAAATGATGAAAATTTATCAGTAGAAGAAAACTTACTTTGGATAACCAATAAACAACAATTTTTTACATCAGGAATTATAAGTAAAAATGGTTTTATAAACTCAAATTTAAAATCCATTTACTTAAATGATTCATCATTTATCAAAACATTACAAATAAATACAGAATTATCAATGGTAAATAATACCGCATCATTTAGTTACTTTTTTGGTCCAAATAAGTATTCATTAATGAAAAACATTGATAATAATTTCTATAAAAATATAAATCTTGGATGGATTGGAGTTAATTTTTTTAATAAATATGTCATAATACCAATATTCAACTTTTTAGAAACTATTACTGGAAATTATGGTTTAATAATATTTCTATTAGTTGTTATAATTCGATTAATAATTACACCACTTACAATTAAGTCTCATATGTCAATGGCAAAATTGAAAGTATTAAATCCTGAAATAAAAAAAATAAAAGAGAAACATGATGGAGATATGCAAAAATCACAAGCTGAAATCATGGCATTATATCAAAAGACTGGAGTTAGTCCTTTAGGAGGTTGTTTACCTTTATTATTTCAACTGCCAATTTTAGTCTCTATTTTTTATTTTATACCAAATTCTATTGAATTAAGAGGCAAATCATTTCTATGGGCAAGTGACTTATCAAGCTATGATTCTATTTTAAATTTACCATTTTCAATTCCATTCTATGGAGATCATGTAAGTTTATTTACTTTATTAATGACTGTTTCAACATTATTAATCAATAAAGCAAACAGTCAAATGCAAACTATTGAAGGTCCAATGAAAACTATTCAATACATTTTTCCATTTATGTTCCTATTTATATTTAATAATTTTTCATCTGGATTAACTTATTATTATTTTCTTTCAAATGTAGCTTCATATGCACAAATTATAATTTTTAAAAAATTTGTTGATGAAGAAAAAATAAAACATGAAATTAATATTAATAGAAAAAAAACATTAAATAAAAAAAAGTCAAACTTTCAAATTAGACTTGAAGAAGCTATGAAAGCAAAACAAAAAAACAAAAGAAGATATAAAAAGAATTAACAAATATTAAATAAAAAAATATGTACTTTAATAATATATGGGTAAAATAATTTCAATAGCAAATCAAAAAGGTGGTGTTGGTAAAACAACTACATCAATCAATCTTGCTGCTAGTCTTGCTGCATTAGAATACAAAACTCTTTTAGTAGATGCTGATCCTCAAGCAAATTCAACTTCTGGACTAGGAATTAATATAGAAAAAATTAATAAAAGTATCTATGATTGTATGATCGAAGAGAAAATTAGTAATAAAAATATAATAAAAACTGAATTAGATTACCTTCATCTCTTACCCTCAGATATAGATTTAGTTGGAGCTGAAATTGAAATGGTAGAATTAAAAAATAGAGATACACGAATGAAAAATTGTTTAGATAGTATAAAAAATAAATATGACTTTATAATAATTGATTGTTCACCATCTCTAGGTATTGTTACAATAAATTCATTAGTAGCTTCAGACTCTATAATAATTCCCGTACAATGTGAATACTTTGCATTAGAAGGACTTGGAAAACTTCTTGAAACAATTAAATTAATTCAATCTAAACTAAATTATAATTTATCAATTGAGGGTATATTGTTAAGTATGTATGATGTTAGACTTCGACTTAGTAATCAAGTAGTAGAAGAAGTACAAATGCATTTTAAATCTTTAGTCTTCAACACTATAATTCCAAGAAATGTTAGATTAAGTGAAGCCCCATCTTATGGAGTTCCCGCTATAACATATGATGCTGACTGTAAAGGATCATTAAGTTATATGAATCTAGCAAAGGAATTAATAAAAAAAAATAAAATTACTAAAGAAGCAATATGGTAAAAAGAAGAAAAGCATTAGGAAGAGGATTAGAAGCATTATTAGGAGAAAAATCAAAGAAGTATAATTCTAATATTTTCAAAGAAATTGATATTGATAAAATAAAAAGAAATAATAATCAACCAAGATCCAATTTTAATGAAAAACAATTAAATGAATTAGCTAAATCTATATCTACTCACGGTATTATACAACCAATAACTGTAAGAAAAATTGATGAAAATATTTATCAGTTAATATCTGGAGAAAGAAGAGTTAGAGCCTCTAAAATTTCAAAACTTAAATCAATTCCAGCATTTATAAAAAATGCTAAAGATGATGAAATGCTAGAAATGGCACTAATAGAAAATATTCAAAGAGAAAACCTAAATTCTCTTGAAATTGCAATTTCATATAAAAAATTAATTGATGAATTAAACATTAATCAAGAGAATCTTGCTAAAAGAGTAGGAAAAGATAGATCTACAATAAACAATTATTTAAGGTTATTAAAATTACCACCAACTATTCAAAAAGGTATAATTGAAAATAAAATTCAAATGGGACATGCAAGATCTTTAATTACTATCGAAACAAGTGAAATGCAACTTGAAGTATATAAAAAAATGCTAGAAAATAAATTATCTGTTAGAAATGTAGAAAATTTAGTAAGAAAATTAAGTAAAACTAAAAGCTATAGAAAAAAAATATCAACAAAAAATAAAGATATAGAGAAACTAGAAGCTAAATTATCTTCCTTTTTAGGAACAAAAATAAAAATAAGTGGTGACCCTACAAAGGGAGAAATAATCATACCCTACAAAAACACAAATGATTTAAACAGAATCCTTGAATTATTAGATATTATATAATGATTAGAATAATTATCTTAATACTATTAACAAATACATATTTATTTTCACAAAATAATCTAGTAGAAAATGATACATCAAAAATCTTAGTTAAATTAAATCCAAAAAAAGCAGCAACTTTATCTGCTATATTACCAGGATTAGGGCAAATATATAATAAACAATATTGGAAAGTTCCAGTAATATATGGTGGCTATATAGTAATAGGACACTACATAAAATTTAATAATGAAATGTATTTTGAATTTAAAAATGCTTTATTGATGGAAGTTGATGGAATAGAATCTACAATAAACCCATTTCCAAATTTTAGTGAATCTTTATTAGAAAGAAACATGGAATTCTGGAGAAGAAACAGAGATTTGTTAATAATATTCTCAGGCGTATACTACTTATTAAATATTGTAGATGCTCATGTATTTGCACATCTTAATGAATTTAACATAAATGAGGACATATCAATGAAAATTAAACCATCATTAAAACAGATAAATAACTCTAATATAGTAGGTATTTCAGTGAAATTTAATTTTTAACATTTTTAACATTTAACACAATTATTAACTCAATATTAATTTATATCTTCGCAAATGTCAGTAATTAAAAAAGGCTATATTAGAGAATGGTTTGATGCTCTTTTATTTGCTGTTATAGCAGCATCTATAATTAGATGGGCAACTTTCGAAGCATTTACAATTCCCACTCCATCGATGGAAACAACACTTCAAGTTGGAGATTATCTTTTCGTAAATAAATTAAATTATGGTCCAAGAACACCCATGACTCCTTTACAAGTTCCTTTAACACATCAAAAAATATGGGGAACCAACATACCATCTTATTTAAATTGGATAAAATTACCCCAATATAGATTGCCTGGATTTTCTAAAATTGAAAGAAATGATGTAGTGGTTTTTAATTATCCAAGAGAATTAGAAAAACCAATAGATCTAAAAACATATTATGTTAAAAGATGTGTTGCATTACCAGGAGATACTTTAGAAATTGAAAATGGTAATATAATTATCAATTCTAAAACTACCAATTCATCAAATGAAATGCAATATAGATTTTATGTAATAACAGAACAATCTATAAATCCTAGAATTTTTAAAAAATATGATATTTGGGAATATAATAAGACTCAAAATGGTTATGTTATAAATACTAAAGAATCAATTGCAATGAAATTTAAAAATGAACCTTTCATAAAAGATGTCTTTATTGGAAAAATAGAAAAAAATCAAAGTATTTACTCAATATTTCCAGATGCAAATAAATTAACATGGAATACTGATTTCTATGGACCATTAACTATTCCTAAAAAAGATATGATAATAAAAATAAATGAAGATAATCTTATAAGATACGGTAGCACTATAGCAGATTATGAGCATCATAATAATGTAAGTATAGAAAAAAACAAACTCTATATTAACAATGAAGAAATTAAAGAATATAAATTTATTCAAAACTATTATTTCATGATGGGTGATAATAGACATAATTCAGAAGATTCAAGATTCTGGGGATTTGTTCCTGAAGACCACGTTCTAGGTGAAGCTTCTTTTATATGGCTATCTATAGATAAAAACGAGAGTTTCTTTAAAAAAATTAGATGGAATAGATTATTTAATACAATTAAATAATTTTACTTCAATACCACTAAAAATAACAATATTTATTTTCAAAGTAAGAATTAATATTAACTATAAAATAGTTATATATATAGATAAAGATGATTTTAAAATGAATTAAATTAATTTTGAATAATAATTAATGAAAAATAAAAAATTAATATACGTATTATCAATAGTAATAATAATATTTATTATTGGGTTCAGCTTTCTAATATATAAATCCGAACAATCAGAAAAAAATAGAATTAAAAAACAAATTGAACTTGATTTAGTTTATAATGAATTAGATTCAATATCTATATTATTAGGAGACAAAATATTAACTATATCACAGCTAGGAGGAGAAATAGATTCATTAATTATTATTAAAGAAAATATTGAAAAAGAAAAAAAAGAATTTAGAGGCAGAGCATTTACTCAGATAAATAAATTACAAGGTAAAGTTGAAGGATACAAAGAATTATTAATAGCTCAAGATGAAGAAATTAATAAACTAAAACTTATTAATGAACAACTATATGATGAAAATAAAGATCAAAAAGTTGAAATCAACACATTAAATAGTACAATATCAGAAATAAATAAAACAAAAGAAACACTTCAAGTAAAAGTAAATTATGCATCACGAATTGAATTAAAAAATTTAGAAATATTTGGAATATCTAAAAATGGAAGAAATTATAAAAATTCTTTTAAAAATAGATTAGTCAATAAAATAAAAATAGATATTGAAATAGAAGAAAATGAAATAGCAAAAATTGAAATTAAAGATATTTATTTAAGAGTTGAAAAACCTGACGGTAATATTATGTTTGATATTTCAAAAGGGTCAGGATCTTTTATTTTTGAAAATAGAGAACTATTTTATACTATTAAAAGAGAAGTATTAATTGATAAACTATCAAAATCATTAAGCATTGAATACATAAAAAATGAAGATTTTATGATAGGAAATCATACACTAATATTATATACAGATTCATATATTATTGGTAAAAAGGAATTTTTAGTAAAATAATTATTTTTTTAAATTCAAAATTGTAGTTTTGCATCGCATTTTAACAAATTATTATGAATAGAAATTATGAAACAGTATTAGTATTAAATCCGGTTCTATCTGAGAAACAGGTAGAAAATACTGTAAAAAAATATCAAAAACATTTAGAAAAAAATAAAGTTAATTTTATATGTAATGAAAGTTTAGGATTTAAAAATCTATCATACCCAATTAAAAACAAAAAAACAGGATTTTTTCACTTATTTCAATATACGTCCGATAAGATTGAAGTTGTTAAAAACATTGAAAAAGAATTTATAAGAGATGATTCTATAATAAGATACATTACAGTTTCTTTATGTAAAGATGGAATAGAATTTAATGCAAGAAGAGCAAAAGGTGAATTCAATAAAAAAACGAAATAAAATATGAAAAGTCAATTTAATTCAGCACTTCAAAACGAATCAATAGATAGATCTAGCAAACAAAAAAAGTTTTGTAGATTTAAAAAAAGTGGTATTAAGTATATTGATTATAAAGATCCTATGTTTTTGAAACAATTTATAAATGATCAAGGAAAAATACTACCTAGAAGAATTACCGGAACTAGTTTAAAATACCAAAAAAAAGTTGCTCAAGCAATTAAAAGAGCAAGACACTTAGGATTATTACCTTATTCAACTGATTCTCAATAATATGGATGTTATTTTAATTAAAGATTTTCCAGGTTTAGGTTTCAAAAATGAAATAGTAAAAATTAAAAATGGATACGGCAGAAATTATCTTATACCAAAAGGTTATGCTATACTAGCAAATTCATCAAATTCAAAAATTCTAAATGAAATATTAAAACAGACAAAAAATAAACAAGAAGAAATTCTAAATAAATCTAAAGAGGTATCAAAAAATATAGGTGAATTAATAATAGATATACCAGTTAAAGTAGGATTTGAAAATAAAATATTTGGTACAATAACTACAGCCCAAATTTCTGACTTATTAAATAAAAAAGGATTTGATATAAATAAAAAAAATATTTCTATATTATCTAAAATAAAAAATATTGGCACATATGATGTAAACCTCTCAATACATAAGGAAATAACTCATCCAATAAAGATTAATATCATACCTAATAAAGAAAAGCCAAAAAAAGAAAAAGCCAAAAAGAAAACTTCAGAAAAAGAAATAGCAAAAAAAGAAATAGCAAAAAAAGAAAAAATTACAAAGAAAACTTCAAAAACAAAAACAACTAATAAAAAGAAATAAAACAATTCCAATTCAAAATAAATAAAACATTTATTAAATTGGTTTCTACATATTTCTTATGAAAAATCATTTTTTTGTTAACGTTTTAATAAATCTACCATTAGATAAGTATTATACCTATAAAGTCAATAATAAACACAAAAGAAAAATTCAAATAGGTTCAATTGTATCTATACCATTTGGGAATAATAATGAAATAATTAAAGGAGTTGTTATTTCAATAATAAAAGACTTTAAATCGAATTATATAATTAAAAAAATATTAGATAATCAAAATAAAAATGTAATTTTTACTAAAAAACAAATTAAGTTTTTTAAATGGGCTGAAGAATATTATCTGCTTAATTTATCAAAAATATTTCATACAATTATTCCAAATAATATACTAGAAATTATTAATAATTCTAATATAAAAAATCAAAAAGACAATAAAGAAATTAATAATAATTTAAAAGAATTAAATAAGTTCGACACATATTTAATAAAAGATTTATCAATAAATTATACTGATATAATCCATAGATATATAAAAAATAATAAAGATTCTAAAAACCAATTTCTAATTTTAACACCAAATATTTATTATTCCTTTGAAGTATACAAAAAATTAAAATTAATTTATGAAAATCAATGTTGTGTTTATAATTCTAAAATTAGTTTAAAAGAAAAACAAAAGAATTGGATAAATATTATAAATAATAAAATAAGAATAATAATTGGAGTGAAATCAGCAATTTTTTTACCATTTAATAACTTAAAATTATCCATAGTATTAAATGAACATGAAAATTTATATAAAGAAAATGAAAAAAAATTAAGATATAATGCAAGAGATTGCTCAGTAATGTTAACTAAAATATATAATTCAAAAACAATTCTAGTTTCAGAAACTCCATCAATAGAATCATACTATAATGTTCAAAAAAGAAAATATGGATATATAAATAATACAAAAAATATCAATAAAATAAATCTTAAAAAAGTTCTAACTATAAACACAATTGAGAAAAAAATTAAAAACAAAATTTATGGATTAATAAGCGATGACTTAATTAAAAAAATAAAAAAAAATATAAATAAAAAATCAAAATGTATCATCTATACACCTTCATCAAAAAATATTAATTTAATAAATAATCAATTGATTAAATACAATAAAAATTATAAAATTTTATTATTTAACAAAAATAATTTAAAAAGTAAAAAATCAATTTTCAACATAATAAACAATATAAATAAATATGATATTATTATAGGAAATCAAACAGTTTTAAGCTCATTAAATATAAAAAATTGTAAATTAATAGCTTTAATAGATACAGATAAAATTTCAAATAAACCTAACTATAAAGCAAATGAAAAATATTTTCAAATACTATCAAGTATAGTTCAAAGAATAAATAATAACTCTCAAAAATTAATAATCCAAACAAATAATTCTACAAATCAAATTTTTAAACAAAGTTTAAGTTTAAATAATAAAACATTTTATAACAACGAAATAAAAGAAAGAAAAATTTATAAATACAGTCCATATTATAGAATAATAAGAATAGAAATTACAACAAATAAAAATGCAAATAAAATTAATAATGTAGATGAATTTTATAAAAAGTTTAAGTTAAAATTTAAACTTTTCGATATATCAAATATTGGAAATATAAATGTTAATAATAAATATAAATATATAATTGAGTTGAAACTTCCTCAAAATAAGTTATTAAAAAGCAATAAAAATAAAGTTCAAAAATTTATAGAAATCATAAAAAAAGAAAAACTTTTTAAAGAAATGAATTTTATAATTGATATTGATCCTTAAATATCCCAATTAGATTTTAAATACTCAATTCCTGTTTTTGAAGTTAAATCAAATTTACAAGGAACAATAGATACAAAATTTTCTGATATTGCTAATTCATCATTATCTCGTGTTTTATCATGATTTACAAAATTTCCAACCATCCAATAATATTCTCTCCCATATGGATCTAATCTTTTATCAAAAATTTCTTCCCAATATGCATTTGCCTGTTTACAAACTTTTATTCCTTTAATTTTATTATTCGATTTAGAAGGAAAATTTACATTTAATGCAATGCTTTTTGGTAATCCATTATTTAAAGTATTATTAATAATTTTACTTATATATGGTTCAGTATGACTTAAACTAGCATTTGGATCATAATCACATAATGAAAAACCAATAGAAGCTGTATTTTCAATCGCTCCCTCAATTGCTGCAGACATAGTACCAGAATATAGAACACTAATAGAAGAATTACTTCCGTGATTAATTCCACTAGTTATTAAATCAATATTTCTATCTTTCAACAAATGATGTTTAGCAATTTTAACACAGTCAGCAGGTGTTCCACTACATTTATAAGAATCTATTGATCCAAATAAATCTGATTTAACTAACCTAAGTTTATCCCCAACAGTAATTGCATGACCCATACCAGATTGTGGGCTATCAGGTGCCACCACAACTACTTCACCAAAATTTTTCATTACAGATACCAAAAACCTAATACCTTTAGAATCTATTCCATCATCATTAGTAATTAATATTAATGGTTTTTTCATATTTAATTGTTATTATAAAATTCAACAACTTTTACTAAATCTTCCATTTTACTTAAATTAATTTTATTTGATGATAAAAAATTTTTTACTATATCATAATTATCATTCATTAATAATAATATCTGTTTTTTCTTTCCCTTACTTTTAAATTTTTGAATTTTACCCTCTTTATTTAAAAAAAAATAATCATATTCAAGTTTGCTATAATAATTATATGAAGGAATCAAAGAATAAGTATAATATGAAGGATAATAACTAGGAACCGATTCAGCAATAATTTTTTCTTTTAAAAGTAAACTCAACTTACCTTCAATAACAACCTCAAACAATGAGGGAACTCTATAATTATATCCAATTTCATACATTAATGAATAAAATTGTCTATAATCCCTTATAGTCTCGTCATAAATTTCGAAAAAAAATAAATTATTTACACTAAAAGCTTTAATTGTTTTTCCATCATCCAACTGAATTGATTGATTATCAAAATCATATTTTAAATTTCCCTTAATCGAATCTCCTTCATTAGTAATTAACATTCCATTATGCCATAAATCTGTTGGAAAATTTTGAGAGAATATACTAAAAGAAATAAAAAAAATAAATACAAATAATCTACTAAACATCTCTATTTTTTTAAAATTTCATGACCCATTTTATCTCTTTTTGTTTCTAAATATTTTTTGTTGAAATTATTTGGTTCAATTTCTATTGAAATATTCTTTATAATTTTAATTCCATATCCAATTAAACCTATTCTTTTCTTCGGGTTATTTGTTAATAAAATAATTTTATTAGCATGTAAATCTCTGAGAATTTGTGCTCCAACTCCATAATCTCTACTATCCATATTAAAACCTAATTTTTCATTTGCTTCAACAGTATCGTAACCATCTTCCTGAAGTTTATAGGTTTTGAGTTTATTTAATAATCCAATTCCTCTACCCTCTTGATTCATATAAATCAATAATCCTCTTTTACTTTCATTAATCATTTTCATAGCAACTTTTAATTGAGATCCACAATCACATCTCAACGATCCTAATATATCTCCAGTTATACACGAAGAATGTACTCTAACTAATACTTCATCTTTACTTGACCAATCTCCTTTTTTTAACGCTAAATGAATTTGATTATTATTAATTTGTCTGAAAGGAATTAATTTAAAATTTCCATGTTCTGTAGGTAATGTTATTTCATCTTCCCTTTTTATTAAAGTTTCATTTCTTAACCTATAAGAAATAAGATCCTTAATAGATATTATTTTTAAATTAAACTTTTTAGCAACTTTCAATAAATCAGGTAATCTTGCCATACTTCCATCTTCATTAAGTATTTCACAAATAACACCAGAAGGAAATAAACCAGAAATTTTAGGTAAATCTACCGAAGCTTCAGTATGACCAGCACGTCTTAAAACACCACCAGATATTGCTTTTAAAGGAAAAATATGACCAGGTTTTGAAAAATTTGATGGATTTTTTTTTATGTCAACTAATCCTAAAATAGTTTTTGATCTATCTGAAGCAGAAATTCCAGTAGTTACCCCATTACCAATCAAATCAACAGATACTGTAAATGATGTTCCATAAACATCTGTGTTTTTTCCAACCATTAATTCTAAACCTAACTGATCACATCTTTCATCTTCAAGAGAACAACAAATTAAACCTCTCCCTTCTTTAGACATGAAATTGATTATTTCAGAAGAAATTTTTTCTGAAGCGCAAATAAAATCACCTTCATTTTCTCTTGATTCATCATCAACAACAATTACTACTTCACCATTTTTAATTGATGAAATTGCATCTTTTATATCATCTAATTTATTTGTATTCATATTGAGGTTACATTACCTAATTGTTTAGCTATATCAATTTCAACAGATTTAAGTTTATTATGAATTTTAATTGTTTCTTGTTGCTTTTTATAATCAATATTACTATTCAAAATTTGAAGATTTTCATTTATCATTTTTTTAATCAATCTAAATTTAAACCTTAAAATATTAGCATAAGTAGATTTTTTTAAATCATCAAATTCATCATTTACATGAATATTAAATTTATTTTTCCATTTATCACTTAATTCATACTTATTCGCTGATAAATCAATAATATCTTTTTTTAAGCCTTCATGCTCTTGAGTTAAAAAATAATTTATATCAATAACATTTCCTTTTTCTAGTTCCATTTTAAATATGTTAATAATTTCTATGTAATTTTTATTTTCAAATGCAACATCTTCAATTTCATTTAAAAAATATTCTATGAAAGACTTTCTATCTAATCCAAAAATCTGAAAATCTTTTGTACCATAATTAACAAGCATTCTTAAGCATTCTTTTTCACAAAAATTTATAGCACTATCAACTTCTTTAACTGCTAAATTATTTTTTTCCCTTTCTTTAAATTTAAATTTAGGACGATTTAATGTTTTACTAAAACCAAGTAATAATTTATTCATTTCAGTTATTAAAGTATTTTCATCTATCTTCAAAAGATCACTACAATCTTTAATATAAATTGATCTTTTTATTGAATTAGGAATTTTAGATATACTAGTTATTATATCAATAACTAATTCTGATTTTTTTATAGGATCATTTCTATAATTTTCATTTAGTTGATTTGTTTTATATTTAATTAAATCAGTTTCATTTTCATCTAAAAATTTCAAAAATTTATTTTTACCTAATTTTTTTGAAAAACTATCAGGATCCTCATTTTCTGGAAAATTTACTATTCTAACATTTAAATCATTTTCTAATATTAAATCTAATCCTCTTAATGAAGCGTTTATTCCCGCTTGATCTCCATCATAAAGAATTGTTACATTCTTAGTGTATCTACCTATTAACTTTATCTGATTAGTTGTTAATGATGTTCCAGAAGAAGAAGCAACGTTTTCAATACCTATTTGAAAAAGAGATATAACATCAGTATAACCTTCAACCAAATAGCATTTATCATCTTTTCTTATGCTATTTTTAGATTGATAAATACCATAAAGAATATTACTTTTTATATAAAGAGTTGTTTCAGGTGAATTTATATATTTTGGTTGATTTTCATCATCTTTTATTTGTCTTGCACCGAAAGCAATAACCTTACCACTTATATTATGAATAGGAAAAATAATTCTATTTCTAAATCTGTCATATTTTTTATTATTTTTTTCTAAAATCAAACCAGCACTAACCATTAATTTTTCAGAATATTTCAAGGTTTTTAGATTATCATATAAAGAATTCCATTTATCTAAACTATATCCTAATTCAAATTTTTTAATCATTTCTTTTGATATAACTCTATGTTCAAAATAAGTTAAAGCAACATTTTTACCTTCCTTAGTTTTTAAATTATCAATAAAAAAATCCTTTGATTTATTTAATATGATTAATAAACTATCTTTTTCAGATGAAACAGAATTATCAATTTCATATTCATTAATTTCAACTCCATACTTTTCACCTAAATACTTTATAGCTTCAATATATGTCATACTATCAACTTCCCTTAAAAACTCTATTGCATCTCCTCCTTTTCCAGTGCTAAAACATTTGAATATTTGTTTTGATGGTGATACAAAAAAAGAAGGAGTTTTCTCAGAAGTAAAAGGACTTAACGCTTTATAGTTTGAACCAGATTTTTTTAAAGATATGAAATCACTCACGACTTCTACAATATCTAGTCTTTCTTTAATTTCTTGTATAATACTATTATCAATCATAAGTTACAAATATGATGAATTTATTATTTTTTTAATTTTTTATTAATATAAATTACAAGAATAATTTAATACAATGAATGAAAAGCAAATTATAAAGGCATTATCTAAAGTTAATGACCCAGATTTAAAGAAAGATTTAGTCTCTCTAAATATGATTAAAAACATTTCTATTGATAATAATGTTGTTTCTTTTGAAATTGTTTTAACCACTCCAGCGTGTCCTTTAAAAGAACAAATCAAAAAAGATTGTCTAAATGAATTAAATAAAATAAATAATGATTTAAAATATAATATTACTTTTTCATCAAATGTTGTTCCTTTTGATAAAAAAACAATGATAAAAAATATAAAAAATATTATTGCAATATCATCAGGAAAAGGAGGAGTAGGAAAATCAACTATAGCTTCAAATTTAGCAGTTGGATTAGGTAATATGGGAGCTAAAACAGGGTTAATAGATGCAGATATTTTTGGGCCATCAATACCTACCATGTTTAACTGTGAAAATGAACAACCAACTATAAAAAAAAGTAAAGAAAAAAATATAATTATACCAATTGAACAATATGGAATCAAACTATTATCAATGGGATTATTAATACCTAATAATAAAGCTGTTGTTTGGAGAGGGCCAATGGCTAGCTCAGCAATGAAACAGCTTATATTAGATGTTGAATGGGGAGAACTTGATTATTTAATTGTTGATTTACCTCCTGGAACAAGTGATATTCACATTACATTATCACAAAGTTTTCCAGTAACAGGAACTGTTATAATTTCTACACCCCAAAAAGTTTCAACTAATGATGCAGAAAAAGCAATTTCAATGTATAATCAAGAACAAACCAATATACCTATAATAGGATTAATAGAAAACATGTCTTATTTCATTGATGATAATGACAAAAAAAACTACTTATTTGGAAAAGATGGAGGGAAAACACTATGTAATAAATTTTCTATTGATTTTATTGGACAAATCCCAATTGATAAAAGAATATCTGATGGAAGTGATTTAGGTTATCCAATCATATTAAAAGAAAATAAAATATCAGATATTTTTAAAACTTTGAGTCAAAATATTGCTAGAAAAATTGCAATAAATAACTCTAAATAATCGTATATTTATAAGTAATGGGTAATATAAGTATTATAGAAAAAGTAGAAAATGCAATTGATGAAATTAGACCTTATTTGATTGCAGATGGAGGAGATATAAAAGTAGTTTCTGTCGATAACAAAAATATTGTAAATTTAGAATTGTTAGGTTCATGTGAAAATTGTCCAATTTCAGATATGACACTTAAAAATGGAGTTGAGGAAACTATAAAAAAACATGCACCAGAGATAAAAGGAATTAATGCTATTAATAGTTAATTTTTCTATCATAAATAAATTTTAATTTGATGAAAAAAAATGTAGCTATACTTATGGGTGGCTACTCATCTGAGTATGCTGTATCTATAAAAAGTGGTGAAGTTGTTTATGAAAATTTAAAAAAGGAAAGTAATCTTACTCTATTTAAAATTTACATAACTAAAAATAAATGGTACTACTTAAATGAAAGTGGTAAAAAATTCCATATTGATAAAAATAGCTTTACTTTAAAAATAAATAATAAAAAAATTATTTTTGATATTGTATTTAATGCAATTCATGGAATACCTGGTGAAAATGGAGAAATTCAATCTTATTTAAAAAAACTAAATATACCTCAAACTTCATCTGAAGCTAATGAATCAAAAATTACTTTTGACAAAAATTTATGTAAAAAAAAAATAAGACATATAAATATTAATACACCTAATTCTATTATAATAAAAAAAAATGAAGCTGTTAACATTGAAGGTATAATAAAAAAAATAAGATTACCATTCTTTATTAAACCAAATAATGGAGGATCAAGTTTTGGTATATCAAGAGTAGAAAATAAAAATCATATTATAGAAGCATTAAAAAAATGTTTTTTAGAAGATAACGAAGCATTGGTAGAAGAAGAAATAAATGGAAGAGAAATCACTGTTGGAGTTATTGTGTACAAAAATAAAATTTTAGCATTACCTCCAACAGAAATTAAATCACATAATTCTTTTTTTGATTTTAACGCAAAATATAAAGGAGAATCGGATGAAATAACACCTGCTAATATTACAAAAGAAAATGAAACTATCATTCAAAATCTTGCTATTAAAATTTTTAAAAAACTTAAATTAAAAGGTTTCACTAGATCTGATTTTATTCTAACTGATGATAAATTTTATTTTTTAGAGATTAATACGGTTCCTGGACTTACAAAAGAAAGCATTTTACCACAACAAGCTCAAGAAGCTGGTATAAGCTTAAAAAACCTTTTTAAAAGTGTAATTGAATAAAATGATAATTCAAAAATTAAAATATTTATTAAAAAATTTTATCTATATAATAATATGTGGAATTGTTATCTTTTTATTAATATTTAAAATTTATTTACCAATTACTACAAACCATGGTGAATCAATTTCTGTACCTAATTTAATTGGAATGAAAATTGAAGAATTAGATAAATTTTTAAAAGATAGAGATTTAAGATATGAAATATTAGAAGATTCAAGTTATTCATCAGAATTACCAACTTTAAGTGTATTAAAACAGAATCCTATTGAAAATATGAAAGTCAAAGAAAATAGGAAAATATACATAACATTAAACTCAAAAATACCACCTAAAATAAAGATGCCAAATTTGATAAATGGATCTGTAAAAAACGCACAACTTATTTTAAAATCTTATGATCTTAAACTTGGAAAAATTAATTATGTACCTGATATGGCAGTTAATGCAGTTATTAAAATGTATATAAAAGGTGACTCAATAGCGTATAATGATATTATAACAAAAGGTTCAACAATTGATTTAGATGTAGGTGATGGTTACGGAAATCAAATTTTTGAAACCCCAGACTTATTAGGAATGACTCTAGAAGAAGGTGTGTTTACAATAATAGGATCAGGATTACGAGTGGGTAAAATACATTATCAAGACAGTGGGTTTGTATACCTTTCAACAATTGATGATGAAGGAAATGAAATTCAAGAAAAAATTACAATTAGTTCTGGAAAAATATTTAAACAATACCCTGAAAATTCAATTAAAATAAAAATTGGTGAAAAAATGAATTTATGGGTTGTTAGCGATAGTTTAAATGCATTATATTAATAATTTTAAGTACATATTATTTTTTTTAACATTCAACAATATCAGTATATATTCTCAATTAATAGAATTAAAAAATATTGAAAATAAAGAATTAATAAGAAATACAAATTTTACATTAGACACAATTCAATTACCAATCTGGGAAGATTTTTCATCTTATGAATCAAAGGTTGGAAATAATATTTGGAATGCATCTAATAATGTGTCTGTAAATAATTATTCTAATAACTTCTCCCCTTCAATAAATGTACTGATTTTAGATGGTACGGATGAAAATGGAAATTCATATAACCACATAAATAATTTTGGAAAAGCAGATAGCTTATGCTCTGATATTATAAATTTAGACTCCTACCAAATAAATGATAAATTATATTTAAGCTTTTACTGGAATTATAATATTAATGGAGAATTTCCTGATTATGAAGACTCTATAAAATTAGAATTTTATAATAAAAACCATAAATGGAAAACAGTATGGTATAAAAATGGAGGTAGTAATAATTTTCCTGGTAATAATTTTAAATATGAAATTATTCAAATAAAAGAAGAGTATTTACATGACAAATTTATGTTTAAATTTTACAATTTAGGTAATACAGAAGGACCATTTGACAGCTGGGCATTAGACTATATTTATTTAAATAAAAATAGAAATATTAACGATTCAACAATTTTAGATAGAGCTATAACTTACAAACCAAAAAATATTTTTAAAAAATACAATTCAATACCAATAAAACATTTAAGTTCATCTCATCAATCTTTAGATTCAATTAAAGTAGAAATTTTAAATTTTGATTCGCAAATACAACCGATTAATTATAGTTTAATAGCAAAAGAAATAACAAATAACATTTATGATACTATTGAAAATAAAAATCCTTTAAATCCAATCCTAAATGGATTTGAAAGAAGACTTATTAATAATAAATATTTAAATATTGATAAGTTTAATATTAATGAAGACTCAATTTCGATAGAATTAAAATTTTTTATAGAATCAGGTGATTCAATATATACAAATCAAAATTTAAGATTAAATGATACTTCTATAAGTTATTTTAACATGTCTAACTACTATTCTTATGATGATAATGGAGCAGAATATGCAGCTGGTTTAAATCAAAAAAATTCTGAATTAGTATTAAAATACAATTTATTAAAAAAAGATACCTTAACACATATTCAAATTTTATTTCCTCAATCAACCAACAAAACCTATACGAGTGGAATTAAATTAATTGTATATAAAAAATTAAATAATCAAAAGATAAATTTAATTTCTAATAATATGTCTCTAATAAATTACGGAAAAGATTTTAATGTCTATAAATTAGAAACACCCATAATTGTATCAGACACTATATATATAGGTTATAAACAATTTGAAAATAATCTCTTATCTGTAGGATTAGATAAAAATAACAACACTTCTGATGAAATTTATTATTACATAAATAATCAATGGGAACAAAATAATCTTATAAAAGGTAGTTTAATGATAAGGCCAGTTTTTGGAGATGTAGAAAATTATTTGACTAATTTAAATGAAGATGATAATGAAACTATTAATATTTACCCAAACCCTAGTAGTGGTATTTTTTATATTAACAAAACTGTTAAGCATATTCAAATAATAGACATAAATGGTAAAATCATTAATAACTTAAAAAACTCTAAAGAATTTAATATAACAAATCAAAAAAACGGTTTATATCTAGTACATATAATAAATAAAGAAAAAGTTATAATTAAAAAAATTATTAAAAATTAGATTTTTTTTAAAAATTGTTTTGTTAAAGTTATATCTTCAACATGATAAGTTTTCATACCAATTACTTTAGGTATCTCTAAATTTTCCTTCATATCATCAAAAAACAAAATTTCTTTTCCAGAATAAGAAGATTCATCTATAACTTTTTGATAAATTTCTAATTCTGGTTTTCTAGACCTAATCTCAAAAGAATAAAAAACCTTATCAAATAATTGTTTCAAAGTTTTACCATATATATCAACTACCAACTTATCATAATATAATTTATGAATAAAATTCGTATTACTTAAAATCATAATTTTATACCGATTCTTTAAAGAAAGCACTACATCTAATAAATCCTTATTAATCTTAACAATTACATAATTCCAGATATGATCTATCTTATTATTGGATAGATCCAAATTTGCAAATTTTCTAATGCCATTTCTAAACTTATCATCGTTTATATTTCCTTTTTCATATTCAAAAAAAAAATTTAACAATGATGATTCTTCTTTATAATACTTATAATTTAATGCATTAAAATCTTCAGAAGATTTCTTAGACATAGATTTTAAAGCATTTATAGTTATAGAAGGATCAATATCTATTATTACACCACCCAAATCAAATAAAAGAACCTTAATATCTTTCATTTATTTTAATTGAAAAACACGTATGTAATCAACATACATTTTTTGAGGAAATTGAGTCTCATTGTTAGGAGAACCTGGCCAATTACCACCTACTGCAATATTTAAAATAAAGAAAAAAGGTTTATGAAAAGGTTCATTTACACTACCAGCATTTATGTCAATTTTATGAAAGCTAATACCATTAATTTTTGTTTCCATAAATTCTTCAGTCCAAATTAATTCATAAATATTATAATCACTGGAAAGAGGATTATCCATCTTTTTTGAATTACCGTACATCGCATGGTTTCCATCAGTATGTTTCCAATGATTTGTTGAATGTACAGTTTTATTATTATCATGTGTTAATGGATTTGCTCCAACCATCTCTAAAATATCAAATTCACCACAAGCAGGCCAACCAACTTCAGAAAAATTCGCACCTAATGACCAAAAAGCAGGCCAAATACCCTGTCCCCAAGGAAGTTTAATTCTAGCCTCAATTTTAGTACGTGGTCCAAACTCAAACTTACCCTGTGTTGTAATTCTTGATGATGTTATACTACCATCTCTTTTACCTAAATTATCAGACTCTTTTTTAGCAGATATAATTAAATCCCCATCACCCATTTCAGTATTTTGATTTGTATATTCTTGCCATTCATCATTTCCCCATCCATTATTTCCATATCCCAACTCATAATTCCAATTACTTAAACTTAAAGCATCTCCATTAAATTCATCATGCCATAAACAATTTGGACATAAATCATCAGAAAGATCATCTCCAAAAGAAAATCCATCCAGATTATCATCTTTACATGCTAATAAAAAAACAAAAGAAAGTAATATTTTTTTCATATTTAAATACTTTATTATATCTATGAATAATTGATAAAACTAATTATTTTTGAGCGAATTATTGAATAATGCATATTATCAATTTTTTATTCTCAAAATAATTTTGAGAGGGCCCATAGCTCAGTTGGTTAGAGCGCCCGGCTCATAACCGGTAGGTCCCAGGTTCAAGTCCTGGTGGGCCCACATTATAATGAAAATATGGTCTAAATATTATTTGGGTAAATCAGAATTTATTTTTTACCTGTGCTTGATGTTTCCACTTATATTAATTTCTCAGCCTAGTTTAGAAACCTTAACAAAAAATATTCATTACAGGCAAATAGGTCCTTCACGCCAAGGAGGTCGTGTCGTATCTATTGCTGTATCTCAACAAAACCCTTTTACATTTTATATGGCTGGTGGTCCTGGTGGTGTATGGAAAACTGAAAATAATGGTAACACTTTTTATCCAATCTTTGATAATGAAAATATTGCTTCTATAGGCGATATTTCATTAGCTCCCTCCAATGATAATATTTTATGGGTAGGTACAGGTGAAGCTAATCTTAGAAATAGTACCTATTATGGAAATGGAGTATATAAATCTTTAGATGCAGGTAAAACTTGGCAACATATGGGCTTGAATGAATCCCATCATATAGGTAGAGTACTTATCCATCCTAAAGATCCAGATATTGTTTATATAGCAGCTCAAGGACATTACTATTCTGAAAATCCAGAAAGAGGTATTTATAAAACAATAAATGGAGGAAAGACATGGAAAAAGTCACTTGACATAGAAATAAATGGTCGACATATTGGAGCTACAGAAATAAAAATGGACAGTAACAATCCAAATATATTATATGCTGTAACATATGATAGGTTACGAACTCCTTGGATGTTTAAAAATAATGGAGAAGGTAGCGCTATATATAAATCGTCTGATGGTGGCGAATCTTGGAAAAAATTAACTAATGGGTTACCTAGTGGAAAATTAGGTAAAATTGGAATTGATATCTATAATAAAAACCCCAATATACTTTATGCAAATATAGATAATGCAAACCCTAACCCTAATAACAATCGACCAGTTTTGCATGAAATATACCGAAGTGACGACGCTGGTAAATCTTGGTATAAAGTAAGTACTGATGAAGAAAGTATTGGTAATCGTTCTAATTATTATGGGCAAATTATAATAGACCCTAATGATCATCTACATATTTATGTCTTGAGTCCAATTGTTCATGAATCATTTGACGGAGGTAAAACTTGGGGACAATATATTCGCTACGGAGGAGATAATCATGTACTTTGGATAAACCCTAATGATTCTAGGCATATGATGATGGGTTATGATTATGGTATGGCAATTACTCATGATGAAGGCAAAAATTGGTATCATCCAGATGAAATACCTATGGGACAATTTTATGCAATAGGGGTAGATATGGATTACCCATATAATGTTTATGGAGGTACGCAAGATTTTGGTTCTTGGAAAGGTCCAAGTACAAAAAAAGGACGTTTTCCTATACGATTTGAAGATTGGGAACATGTAAATGGTGGTGATGGTTTTTATAACTTAGTAGATCCAGATGATAGTAGATGGCTGTATTCAAGTTCTCAATTTGGACATATTACTCGTATTGATCAAAAAACAGGATCTAGAAAAACAATAGTTGACGATAGAAACGATGATTTTCGTTTTAATTGGAATACTCCATTATTAATTTCACCTCATAATTCTAAAACATTATATGTAGGAGCTCAGCTAGTATTACGTTCTATTAATCAAGGAGAAAGCTGGGAAAATATAAGCCCCGACTTAGCTGGTTTTAATATAGATAAAAAAGGTTTTGGCCCTTTTATATATGGTACACTTACAACTTTAGATGAATCTCCAATAGAAGAGGGCGTCATATGGACAGGTTCAGATAATGGAAACGTTCATATAACTCGAGATGGAGGAAAAATTTGGACCAAATTAAATAGCAACATTGTAGGAAATCCTGATTATTGGGTTAGTCGAATAACTGCATCAAATCATAGACTTGGCACTGCTTATGTAACTTATTCAGGTTTGCGAAGAGATGATTTTAGACCTTTTATTTTTAAAACAGAAGATTTCGGTAAAACCTGGATTTCTCTAGCTTCCAACTTACCAAATGAATCTATAAATGTGATTAAAGAAGATTATAAGAATCCTAATCTCTTATTTTTAGGTACAGATAAAGCAGTCTATACAAGTTTAAATAATGGTAATAGTTGGATAAAACTTAAAAATAATATGCCAACAATTCCTATACATGATTTAGTTATTCATCCTAGAGAAAATGATTTAGTAGTAGGCACACATGGCCGCAGTATTTACATAGCAGATATTTCCCCTCTTCAAGAATTAACAGATGAAATTTTAGAAAAAGATATTCATCTATTTGATGTTGAACCTAAAGTACAATGGAGAATGGTTAGTCAGCCTGCTGTAAGTGCTCAAAATTTTGTGGGTGAAAATGAACCAGCTGGTATTACAATTAATTATTATTTAAAAGAAAAAGTGGTTATAAATAAAATAAAACTAACCATTTATGATGGAGAAGAAGTAATAGATGAACTTTTAGGAACAAATAAAATAGGTATAAATAGTATACAATGGGGAATGATAAAGCGTAAATATAGAACTTCTGAAGAAAAGATTAAATGGGAAAAAGAGCAAAAACTTATCAAAGAAGAGCCAGAATTTTTCGATTATTACGATGCTGTAGAGATATTTCCTTTACCTAACGAAGAAGTAGATAAATATGGACGTTCCTTACGAACTCGTGTACATCCTTTACCAAACAATACTGATCAAGATTATAAATATTACAAAGTACCACCTGGTGATTATAAAGTCGTACTTACAATAAACGAAA
>Ga0209752_1000054_pt1 | contig 47316 bp, 38 predicted proteins | sample METZYME_3_250m_FD_187548 | JGI IMG/M metagenome (GOLD analysis project Ga0209752, IMG submission 187548) | Marine microbial communities from oxygen minimum zone in mesopelagic equatorial Pacific - METZYME_3_250m (SPAdes) (version 2) | ecosystem: Environmental > Aquatic > Marine > Oceanic...
TGCCATACTCTGTCACCTGTTTCTACATCGACTGCAGCTACACTTTCTCCATATAGATTATCACCCAGCCTGTGTCCGCCATACCAGTCGTTTGTTGTTGTTTTTAGCGGTAGATAGACGTGCCCCAGTTCTTCGTCAGCACTCATCATGGTCCAGACATTACCGTTGCCACTGTAGGCCCAAGAGGAGTCTGCCCAAGTCTCGATTGCTGGATCTCCTGGCCCAGGGATTGGGCTGAATCGCCAAAGCAATTCTCCAGACTGAGTGTCAAAGGCCCTCACGTACCCAGGAGGAGCGGTCTGCCAGTTTCTATTGGGTGCCATCGCTTGTGAGCCGACGATCACAGCGTTACGAACAACAATCGGAGGAGATCTCCAAGTGTATGTCGTCACCCTGGGATCAGAATCAACCGCTAAGTCGATCACACCTCCCTCACCGAAGTCTGCTAGAACGCTGCCCGTCGCTGCATCTAGGGCTACCAGATATTGGCCTGATCCGAGAAAAATTCTCTCATTTATACCATCACTCCAGTAGGCGACACCTCTATTCGTTCGGCCAGTGGGTCGAGTTCTGAGTCCTTCAGCGTATGGGTCGTAACGCCATTGCTCAATGCCAGTTTCCGGATCTAGAGCCACTGCTTGGCCCATGTTTGTCGTAGCGTAGAGCCTGTCGCCAATTTTGATCGGCGTCACCTGGTAGTTGGGATTGATATAAAGTCCAGGGTTACGAGTCAGGAGGTCGTAATCTGCCGATTGCCAGATCCAGGCGATCTCGAGCTGGTCCACATTGGCAGCAGATACCTGATCTAGCGGGGAATATTTACTAGCTGCCAAGTCCCGACCATAATGAGGCCAATCGCCCGGATCAATCGTGAGTTCCTGATCAGCATCTTTCCCAAAGCCTACAATACCGATGCCAAGTAAGAGAAAGGGAATCGTACTCCAGGGAGCCCTTAACCATCTCTTTTTATAGGTATTGCTAGTATCCATGAGGCTAGCTCGATTTTTATGGGCCCTCATTTAAGGGCCCCTCACGATTGAAAGGTTGCGAATATCCGTACTGACATGGTCAGCCGGGAAATGTAACAGGGGCTTTCGGATCGTGTTCAGCACTTCTAGGTGTCTCCAGGCCGGTTGCGACCATGCGTGGTGATCGGCATCGTCTTGATGCCGTCTGATCAAGTTTATCCAGACTGAGGTAGGAATCGATGTATCGCACTTTTATGTCCGCGTTGTTTTTCTGTGTTTTTCTGGTGCTCCAAAACGAGCTGATGGCCCAAGACATGTCCGCCCTTAACCCGTCCGACTATGGGCAGTTCGAGAATCTTGGACTATTCGAGCTTGATCCGAAGGGGAACTGGCTTGTGTCCGGTATCAGACGTGTAGATGAGACTACTGAACTGCGGCTGATGGCTAGTGACGGAAATAGTGAGCCACTTGTGCTTGAGCATGCTACAGGACCGGTATTCAGTCGGGATGGGAATTGGATGGCGTATAGAGCTGGGGTTCATCCGGATGAACTTGAGGAGTCAGATGAACCGATCCATGACAGACTTGGTTTGGTCAATTTGGCCAACGGTGTGGACACGGTACTCTTTGAAGTTCAGCGCTTTGCTTTCCGGGACGACGGGATCTGGCTTGCTGCGAAAGGTTATGCGCCGGCGGACACACTGGGTGCCGACCTCGTGATCATGAACCCCTCCACAGGGGCGCAAACGCTCATCGGAAACGTTGATGAGTTTGCGTGGCAAGATGAAGGTGAATTCATTGCTGCCACTTTACGCACCTCTTGGGGGAGCTCGAACAGTGTTGTGCTTTTCGATCCCGAGGCTGAGACGCTTAGGACTCTTGACTCTCGTGATGCACACTACAGCGCTCTGAGCTGGCAAGATCAGTCAGCACAGCTCGGCGTTATGCGTTCGGTGGAGTTTGAGGGTCGTGAAGGTGATACACATGACGTTCTCCTCTGGGAAGATGTTAACTCTGGCTTGGATCCGCGGGTTCTAGCAGCGCTCGGGCGGGACGATATCCCTGAATCGCTGCGAATGACGGACTATGCTGGGATCGATTTTGATGCTACCGGAGCGACGGTTTTTGTCGGCTTACGGGACTGGACGGCTATAGAAGCAAATGATGCTGAGTCCGATGAGGGAAGTGAGGAAGAAGAAGTCCAGCCGGCGGATGTTCAAGTCTGGCATTGGGACGATGACCAAATCCTCAGGAGCCAAGAATACCGTGCAGAACAGATCTCACAGCAGACTTTTCTGGCAGCGTGGCATGTAAGGGACGATGAACTCGTAATTCTCGGTGAAGATTTTTCGGAAGAAGTTGAAATTGTGACTGATGGAAACTGGGGGATTGTCCCCGACTACACACCGTACAGGTTTCAGCGTCGCTTTGGCGATGGCGCTGCAGACTGGTACCGGGTTGATCTGCAGACGGGTGAACGCACACTTCTTGCCAGAGAAGTACAATTCGGTGTCGAAGCTGGAGACGGGGATAGCCCAGTGTTGGTTTATGGGGATGATCATTGGTCTGCGATCGACCTGACTTCGATGCAGAAGACAGTTTTGGCTGAGGGCCGCAGCTTTACACAACCGCTTTTCGACCACGATTACCCAGGACCTCACCCTCCTTGGGGCGTCGGAGGGTGGGCGGACACCGGTGAGGCGGTGCTTCTTTATGACAAGTACGACATCTGGCTCGTTGAATTGGATGGTTCGTCCGCGACCCGCATCACACGAGGCGAGGAAGATGGCCGCATCTATCGGCTCGTCCAAATGGATTCTGATGTCAGTTTCGGGGACCCGTATGTCATAGATTCAAGTCAGCCGGTCTGGCTGTCATTTATGGATGAGCGTACAAAAGACTCAGGCTACGCCAGAGCTGATCTTCGTTCTGGCCGAGTTAATGTTCTATTGGAGGAGCCCGCGGTAGTAAACTCGCTGACTAAAGCTGAAGATGCCGATCGGTATGCTTTGCGCATCCAGCGCTGGGACGACTCTCCTGATGTTTTCGTAGGAGGGACGGATCTTTCCGATCTTCGGCAGGTGACGCGCACGAACCCATTCCAATCTGATTACGCATGGGGTCATTCGGAACTGATCAAGTATACGACTGATGCTGGTCACGAACTTCAGGGGATCCTCGTGTTTCCCGCCGAATTCCGTGAAGGGGAACAGTACCCGCTCATCCTATACCAGTACGAGCGACTGTCAGATGGCCTCCACAGGTACTACACGCCTAGCCAGCGGCGTTACTACAACTACCAAGTCTGGTCTCAAGAGGGGTATTTCGTGTTGATGCCCGACATTGTTTACGAACCTGGCCGCCCTGGCCCGTCAGCTCTAGATGCAGTTGAGCATGCGCTCGATGCTGCCGTCGCAACGGGCCATGTTGATGCTGAGCGAATTGGTCTGATTGGTCATTCGTGGGGTGGCTATCAGGCTTCATATCTCCCGACTCGGACTGACCGCTTTGCAGCTTCAGTCGCCGGAGCAGCGATCACAAACTTCTTGAGCTTCATGGGTGCTGTCCATTGGAATGGGGGGTTACCGGAAACTGGACACTGGGAGACAGGACAGGCCCGAATGGCGGTGCCGTACTGGGATGACTTCGAGGCGCACTTAGAGAGTTCGCCGGCCCATGGCATTGAGGATTTGGAGACGCCGGTGCTGTTGATGCATGGTGACGAGGATGGAGTGGTAGACTTCCGACAGGGACTGGAGTACTACAACTATGCACGTCGGGCTGGAAAGGAAGTCGTGTTGCTTGTTTACCCCGGTGCAGACCATAGCCTGATCAGAGAGGAGCAGCAGGTGGATTATCACCGGCGAATTCTTGATTGGTTTGGGCATTATCTCAAGGGTGAACCAGCAGCAGTTTGGATTACCGAGGGTGAGAGTTGGGTCGAGCGGCGCAAAAGAATTAGTAACTAGCCTGTCTCCGCTTGCCCTGCTAGAAAATCTGCCTCATGCTCACTTCCCATCATCAGGGGTCCGTGAAGCGCCCGAGAAAGGAGAAGCTTACCGTGCATCATTTGAGGTTCAGTCAATATCTCGCCGTCCTCGCCCTTATAATCCTCACTCCAACAGGACTCAAAGCCCAAACGGACACTCGCCTTGAAGGTCTCAAGGACGAAGCTCTGCGGATGGTTGAGGAAGATGCCAAGATGGTTCAAGAGATCGTAGATATGCTCTTCAGCTTCGGTGAATTGGGCTTCCAGGAATTTGAAACCCAGAGGTATTTGACCGGAATCCTCGAAGATCACGGCTTCGAGATAGAACTGGGTGTTGCTGGCATGCCCAGTGCCTGGACCGCACGGTGGTCGAATGGGTCGGGATCTCCCGTTATCGCGCTAGGCTCTGATGTAGACGGAATTCCTCAGTCGAACCAAAAGCCAGGAGTTGCGTACCGCGACCCGATTCTCTCGATGGCTCCGGGGCATGGTGAGGGGCATAACTCCGGTCAAGCTGTAAATATTGTGGCAGCGCTCAATGTGAAGGAATTGATGGAGCGCGAAGACATAGACGGAACACTGATGATTTGGCCGGGGATTGCCGAGGAACAGCTTGGCTCCAAGGCGTTTTTCGTGCGGGATGGTGTCTTTGACGATGTAGACGTAAACCTGTTCACTCACGTGTCCTCGAACTTTTCAGTCACATGGGGCCACACGAGCGGGAATGCTCTGGTTTCTGCGCAGTTCCGTTTCACTGGAGAAACAGCGCACTCGGCGGGATCCCCTTGGCGAGGAAAGTCAGCGTTAGATGCGATAATGCTTCTTGCGCAGGCCTGGGAGTACAAGCGGGAACATCTGCGTCCTCCCCAGCGTTCCCATTACATAATTGTGGAGGGCGGTGACCAGCCAAATGTCGTGCCTCAGACCGCGACAATCTGGTTCTATTTTCGCGAGGTCGACTATCCACGTGTTGTCGAGATGTATGACGCCGCAAAGTTGATGGCTCGTGGTGCGGCAATGATGACGGGCACGGAGATCGACACAATCATGACGGTCGGTTCAGCTTGGAACCGGCACTTCAGTAAGCCTGTCGCTGAGGTCACGCAAATGAACATAGAGCGTGTGGGTCTTCCGGAATGGTCTGGGGAGGATGTTGCTTTAGCAAATGGACTCCAGCGTGACCTAGGTCAAGAAGAGCGAGGTCTCCCTACTCAAGTTCCGCCGCTAAGAGGGCCAATTAACCTGGCGAACTATAGTGGTGGAGGTTCGGATGATATCGGCGATGTATCTTGGAATATGCCGACCATCACGATGCGTTACCCCGCTAACATGCCAGGTGGCCCTGGGCATAATTGGGCGAATGGGATTGCTATGGCGACACCCATAGCACACAAAGGTTCGCTGGCTGGAGCTAAGGTACAGGCGCTTACTCTTCTCGACCTATTCCTGGATGGACAGACCGTTGAAGCGGCATGGGATTACTTCAATGATGTGCAGATGGCCGACATGACGTACACGCCCTTCATTACACCAGATGACAAACCAGCGATATGGTTGAACGAGGGTATTATGGCGCAGTGGAGGGAGCGCATGCGCCCGTTCTACTATGACCCTTCGCGCTATGATACTTACCTCGAGCAGTTAGGAATTGAATATCCGACGATACGCACCCGCCCAATCTCGGAAGATGCCTTAGGCAGGTCGGTTCCGAATAGGCATTGAGGGATAAGCACGTCGGAATACTCGAATACCTTTGCAGATAGACAGGAGGAAAATGATGGGAGAGAAGAACGAAACACGAAGCGGTATAGAGCGTCGTGATTTTCTCATGGCTGCCGCGGCTGCCGCGGCTGCGGGCGCAGTACACCCGCTGGCTCTTGAGGCGACAGATCCCGCGTTTCCTAGATGGATCGAACAAGAGCAGGAAGCAGCTTCGTCGATTCAACTGGGCCAAGGCGAGCATCCGGCATTGGTTTTCCAAGCATATCCCGGTGGTACGGGATCCCTAATGGAAAAACTATGGCGAGAGCACGGTCCAAGGATGTTCGACCGGCCAGCTATCCGTGTTCGCCCGTGGCGAGGTGCCGTGCCAACAAATGAGGAGGATATTGCATTTCTCCCGGTACATCGACTGTCTGCACTGGTACGCTCGCGCCGAATCTCATCCGTCGACCTTACAGAAATCTATCTCGACAGAATCAAGCGTTACGATCCAATTCTACTATGTGCAGTGACGATTCTTGAGGATCGCGCTCGTGAAGAGGCCCAACAGGCAGACATAGACCTCCGCAGCGGAAACTGGAGAGGGCCACTTCACGGGATCCCGTACGGTGTAAAGGACCTCTTTTCAGTCACAGGAGCTCGTACTACATGGGGCTCGGCCGAGTTCGAAAACCAAGTAATCAACGAAGATGCCGAGCTTGTGGTCCGACTACGAGAGGCAGGTGCCGTATTGATTGCGAAGCTAGCAACAGGCGAATTCGCTAGTGGTGACCGTTGGTTCAGAGGTCGGACAAAGAACCCCTGGAATGTTCAAGAAGGCTCGAGCGGCTCTTCTGCCGGCCCTGGTTCGGCAACTGCGGCGGGTTGTGTTGCATTTTCAATTGGCACCGAGACCCGGGGGTCGATCGTCTCACCTTCCCGGCGTAACGGTCTCAGCGCGCTTCGACCAACCTTCGGCAGGGTGAGCAGATACGGTGGTATGGTCCTTTCGTGGAGCATGGACAAGGCCGGCCCGATGTGTCGCACCATCGAGGACTGTGCACTGGTCTTCAATGAGATTCATGGAGCGAGTGAGCAAGATCCTGCGACGATCACTGCTCCGTTCATATTCGACCGGAGGCCGGATGTGGGGTCATACCGCATTGGGTTCACAGACGACGCCCCTGAGTCTTTCCTCGAAAAACTCTCAGACTTAGGTGCAAACCTCAAAGAGATGAATGAGCTCCCCGAATTCCGATCTGACCAACTCGGCGCGGATTCGGCGGCAGCATTCGACTATCACGTAGCGCCGGGTGGGGTTGAGCCAGAACCGATCCCCCAGGACCTCGAAGAGGGCGAGGCTCGGCGCAGAGGCCGTTTCCGTCGCGGTCGGGATGCGCGAGCGATGGACTATGTCAACGGCCAGAGACGGCGCCTCATCTTCATGAAAAGAATGCAAGAGGCTATGGATGGGTTCGATATGTTTGTGAGTGGTTCCGGGGAAGTAGGCCTGACGAATGATACCGGACACCCCGCAACTATCGTTCAGTATGATTTTGGGGTGCGTAATCCCGATTCTGAGACACCAACCACGATGCCGCTCACGACTACGATTGTGGGCGATCTATTTGCTGACGATAAGATTCTTAATGTGGCACATGCTTTCCAGTCCGTGACCGATTGGCATCTGAGAAGGCCGACTCTTCCAGATATGTAGGCTGTTGCGGGGTGCCGCGAGCATAGGGCTGCGGCACCCCGTTATAGTATTCCCACCGAGTGAGCCAGGTGTTTGAGTTATAGGCCGTCGAGTAGCGTCTCAACGTGTGCCGCTGCGGCAATCGCTGTTCCGTCTACGTTGTAACCACCCTCTAGTAGCGAGACCAGACGTCCACCGCAGTAGTCATTGGCTATATCCATTGTAGTTCGTGTCATGCGCCGAAATACATCGTCAGTAAGGTCGAAGCAGCCAAGTAGGTCATCCATACGACTGTCGAAACCCGCGGACACAATGACGAAGTCCGGTTGGAAGTTGCTTACGGCCGGCAACAGCACATTGTCCCAATGCCTGAGCATATCGATATCCTTTGATCCGCAATCCAGGTGAACATTCAGGTTGAGTCCTGAGCCTTCTCCATCTCCACGGAGTGAGGGGTCTCCTGTGCCGGGATATGCTTGCCAGTCATGAGCTGAAAAAAAGAGCACGCTGGGGTCATCGTAGAACGCATTTTGGGTTGCGTTTCCATGATGGTAGTCCCAGTCAACGATCAAGATCTTTTCAAAACCGTGCCTAAGTTGCGCGTACCTAGCAGCGACTGCCGCGTTGCTGTAAAAACAAAAACCCTCTTCCTGTCCAGTATTGTTAGCGTGATGCCCCGGAGGTCTGAGAGCACAAAACGCATTACGCACCTGTCCATTTGCTACAGCGTCAATCGCGCCTAAGGATCCTGATACAGCAAGTTCTGCAATTTCACCTGTCACTTCGATTTCCCGAACGGCATCCACATGCTCTGGGGTATGGTGACTGCGAATGAAGGGCATCGCATCAGAATGCAGTTGTAGCTTGGTCAAGTCTGAGTCGAGGCCGCGCTCGGCAAAAGCTTGTGCAATTCGGATTAATCGTAATGGCCGCTCTGGGTGTGGCTCGCCGGCACGATCAGGTAACTCGTGCTCAAGGTACCTCGGATCTGTGATGAGCCCTGTACCCGTCTGGCTTGGCGAGACAGTACTGCTCACGAATGGGTTAGGCATTGCTCCTACGGCCAATAGGCTCTTCGTCAAGTCGCTGAGAAATACTCTCCGGGTTCTAGTCATAGATGTAGCTCCGTACGAGGAAAAGCCTAGCAATCTTCTCGTGGCCACTTGCCCAAGACAAGCGAGGATGGCATTCGTATCGCTCCCTTGGAACCCAGGACTCACCGGAGAACAAATTCCATGCGTCACGTATCTCTTCTGTTGGCAGTAATGATTGCAGCTTTAACGCTCGTGCCGAATCTCGTGGCTCAACAGGACTCAAGACTCGAGGACCTTAAGGCAGAGGCAGAGCAGATGATTCGCGATCGGGCGAAGCTTGCTCAGGAGATTGTCGATCACCTGTTCTCTTTTGGTGAGCTTGGGATGCAGGAGTTCGAGACTCAGCGGTACCTCACAGGGCTCCTAGAGGAAGAAGGTTTCGATATTGAGTTGGGAGTTGCGGGGATGCCAAGCGCCTGGACGGCGACGTGGTCAAACGGCTCAGGTGAACCGGTGATTGCTTTGGGTTCTGATGTTGATGGAATCCCTCAGTCCAACCAGAAGCCTGGCGTTGCGTATCGTGATCCGATTTTGTCGATGGCACCTGGACATGGTGAGGGCCACAACTCTGGTCAGGCTGTGAATATTGTCGCGGCAATCGTGGTTAAAGAACTCATGGAACGCGAAGGAGTAAATGGGACTCTTCTGATCTGGCCTGGTGTTGCTGAGGAGCAGGTTGCTTCAAAGGCTTACTTCGTTAGGGAAGGGGTCTTCGAAGATGTAGACGTAAACCTTTTCACTCACGTTGGTAATAATTTTGGTGTTTCCTGGGGTCAGGGAGGCGGTAATGCCCTCTGGTCCGTCCAGTTCCGCTTCACAGGCGAGACTGCGCACTCAGCAGGGTCACCCTGGCGAGGCCGGTCAGCACTCGACGCAATTATGCTTATGGCCCAAGGTTGGGAGTTCAAGCGGGAACACCTGAGACCTGCAGCTAGGTCGCACTATATCATAGTTGAGGGTGGGGATCAGCCGAATGTGGTTCCTCAGACTGCTACAATCTGGTTCTATTTCCGAGAGCGTGATTATGAGCTCACAAAAGAGCAGTACGATGCTGCGGTCCTGATGGCTGAGGGTGCTGCCCTGATGACTGGCACAGAAGTCGATACGATCATGACGGTGGGAGCAGCTTGGGGACGCCACTTCAGCAAGCCCGTTGCTGAGGTCACTTACTCGAACATTCAAGCGGTTGGACTGCCGGACTGGAGTGAGGATGATGTCCGGTTTGCGGAAGCGTTCCAGAGAGAGATGGGTGTAGATGTAACTGGCTTGGCTGACTCCATTCGTGCTTTACGGGGGCCGGTTGATCTTTCTCAATCCCTTGGTGGTGGATCCGATGATATCGGAGATGTTTCGTGGAACATGCCGACCGTCACGTTGAGTTATCCATCCAATATGTCTGGCGGCCCAGGACATAACTGGGCAAATGGAATCGCGATGGCGACCCCGATTGCTCACAAGGGTGCGGTCGCAGGGGCTAGGGTTCAGGCGCGTACACTTCTAGACCTCTTCCTAGACGGTGAGACGGTTGAGGCGGCATGGACTTACTTCAACGACGTCCAAACTGCAGAGACCGTCTACACGCCATTCATATCACCAACAGACCAGCCAGCGATCTGGCTCAATGAAGAGATCATGGCACGATGGCGGCCGGAAATGCGGCCTTATTACTACGATTCGAATCGCTTTAGTACGTATCTGGAACAACTCGGAATTGAGTATCCAACGATCCGCACGCGGCCGATCTCTGAAGAGGATGTACCTGTGGGCAGCGTACCCGGTGGTTCTTGACGGGTCGGATTTTACACCGCGCATCTGATGATGAACTCACCGTCGTTTGTTAGCATAGCTTCGGTTCTACTAGCTCTACTTAGGCCGGGGATGCTGGTTGGTCAGGGTATTGATTTGGTCGAACTGACCACGGAGGCGATCCAGGAAGCTTACGCCGCTGGGGAGTACACATCTGTGGACCTGACCAAGGCGTTTCTCGAGCGTATCGATCGCTACGAGGACTACTATAATGCGTTCATATCGATGAACCCCGAGGCTTTAGACATAGCAGCGCGTCTCGACGAAGAGTATCGCTCTTCTGGCCCAAGGGGCCCACTCCATGGAGTTCCGGTTGTCATTAAGGACAACATGGATTACAGCGGGCTCGTGACGACCGCGGGGTTCTGGGGTTTCAGTACTGCGATGGGCGGAATCGATATGATTCCTAGCGACGATGCTGCCGCTGTAGAGCGACTGCGTGATGCTGGGGCGATTATTCTTGGCAAGACAAATCTTCCTGATTTTGCGGGACACGGGACACGCACAAACAGCTCTGTCGCTGGTGTCACCCTTAACCCCTACAACGTTACCAAGGCTCCAGGTGGCTCTAGCGGAGGCACCGCTACCGCGGTCAATGCAAGCTTTGCTGTGCTGGGGTTGGGGACTGAGACCGGAGGATCGATACAGAATCCCTCATCCGCTCAAGCATTGGTGGGCGTCAAACCAACATACGGGCTTGTTCCGCTAGAAGGTGTTTATCCGATCAACGGGAGCTACGTCGATGTAGTTGGACCGATGGCGAAAAATGTATACGACGCAGCTGTGACCCTAGATATTATTGCCGGTCCGACAACAGATGATTTCGCGACATTCGCCGCGGTGGATCACATCCCAGAAAACGGATATGCGAGTGCTCTTGCTGAAGCAGCCATTGAAGGGAAGCGTTTTGGTCTTGTTGGGTCGGGTTGGCGAGAGCGCTGGCTCCCCTTGGACCCTAAAACTGAGACAGTTTATCGGGAGGCCATTTCTACCCTCACAGACCTTGGGGCAGTGGTCATCGAAGATCCATTTGCAGGGTCAGCCTTTATAGAGCTCTACGGCGAGCGACCGGGCGTCCCATCGCAGGGGGCATACGACAGGCAGATCTACCTCCAAGGCCTTGGCTCGGATGCAGCATTTCACAGTATAGAAGAATGGGAGGAACTGTCGGGAGAGTTATTCGGTCGTGGTGGCAGAGGACGTGGTGGGCAGGGTGAAAGAAGACGGGTTCCACCGGCTAGGCCGGGTGCTACAGAAGAGGGCGATGCGTTCCAGTCTTGGCGCATGGAGATTAGAGAACTCTTTCGGAGTATCATGGCGGAGCATGAACTCGATGCTCTTTTCTTTCCTCAGGCGGGTGCACCAAACCGGGATCTGATTGAGGATCCAGAGCGGCCGGATTACAATCCGAACAATTGGCCAGAGTTGCCCAGTAACATTATCAACGACTTCGGGGTTCCAGTTGTGACTGTCCCGTATGCATACTATGAGGATAGCACCCCCTTTGTATTAGCTTTTATCGGGGACATGTGGACTGAGGCTGATTTACTCGGTTATGCCTATATCTTTGAGCAGGCAGTTATGTCTCGCCGTGCTCCTGAACTCATTGATAAGGGCAGCAACTGAGTTTCGGGATTCAACTAACTGAGCCACTCGGGTGTCTCCGTTTTGGTAACACCCTACTTGCCCTTATCCCGACTAGATACAAGGCAACGATGCCACTTAGCCATAAATGCAGCGGAATCTTGGGGTTTTTATGGGTTGCGCTGATAGCGGCTCCTATCTCTGCCCAACAAGTAGAAGGCGAGGCGCCAGATCCTCGACCCAATGTCTTCTTTGATTGCGACGGGAGAGACTGTAACTCTGAGTACTACCGTACCGAGATCACCTGGGTGAATTGGGTTCGGGACCGCGGGGTTGCGGATGTTCATGTCATCATGACCAGCGTGACCACTGGTTCTGGTGGTCGGGAATACCAGATCGAGCTGATTGGTTCCCGCGATTACGACGGGTACGAAGACACAACTCTCCTCCAAGCGTTTTCTACTGATACTGATCGAGAACGGCTGGATGCGCTCACACACACGCTTGGCATTAGTATTGCGCGCTTCGCGAATGAGTCGGGGTTTCGAGGGATTGTGACGCTCCAGGGTTCCGACGTTACAGACAGAGATCCGGGAGGCTCACGTTTGGTGTCGCAGGAGGAAGTTGATGACCCGTGGAACCTCTGGTTTTTTCGTTTCAACGGGAGTAGCAACTTAGATGGTGAGCAGACTCGATCGAGTCTGCGGCTGAACAGCAGCCTATCTGCATCCCGTGTATCGCCTACCTGGAAGCTCAATTTCTTCGGATACACCAACCTCAACCGAGTTGAGTTTGAGTTGGAGGATGGGACGTTCACTGATCAGCGTACAGACTGGAATTTCAGCCAAATGATCACGTATGCGCTGACCGAACATTGGTCGATCGGTGCCCTGAGCCAGGCATCCCGGTCGACCCGCTCCAATATGAACTTTAGGGCTGAACTCACACCTGCAATCGAGTACAGCTTCTTCCCCTATGATGAAGCGACTAGGCGGTCGCTAACGGTCTTTTACAATATTGGCCCCGCGTACAGGGATTACATCGAAGAGACCGTGTTCGGAAAACTAGAAGAGACCAAATGGGAACACTCTTTGGAGATCGAACTCTCCCAGCGCCAACCTTGGGGTGATGCCGGGATCACCGTGCGAGCATCGCACTACCTTCATGATATTGACCGTCACAACGTTTCCCTCCGTGGCGACGTGGACTTTAGGATTGTGAGGGGGTTCAGTGTCAACGCTCGTGGGGATATCGGCTGGGTCGACGATCAGATTTATCTATCTGCTGGTGGCGTGACAGACGAGGAAGCTCTCCTGAGGCTCCGTACTAGAGCCACAGACTTCAATTATGGACTCACCGTCGGTTTTACAGTTCTATTCGGATCAATCTATAACAATATTGTGAATAACCGGTTCCGTGGAGCAGGCGGTGCAGCTGCAATGGCGGCGTACCGTATGGGCGGTGGCGGCGGCGGCGGCAGGTAGGAGTGTCCGTCCGTGCAGCTCTCTAGCCACAAGTGCTATTCGTCTGGCAGAGCGAACGCTATGAGGCCTCGGTCTGAGTTGGAGCCGGTTACGCCGATCACGATGAATTGTTGCCCATCGCTTGTTTCGTATGTCATTGGGTTTGCCGTGCCTTCATTGCCCAGGAGATCACCCTCCCAAATGGTTTCGCCTGTGTCACTATGCACCGCGTAGATTTGGGGGTTATAACCACTCAGGAAAACAAGTCCTCCAGCTGTGATGAGTGGACCGGCGTTACCCATGCGCCCCAATTGGGGCAACTCCACACCGGCGAGCATAGGGTGGTTTCGGATTCCTGGCTGATCACCGAGTGGAACCTGCCATAGGTGCTCGCCAGAATTCAGATTGATCGCTGTAAGTGTGCCGTAAGGAGGTTTTAGGATCGGAAGTCCCGAGACCGTTAGTCCCCGTAAACGTTGCACATAGTTTGCATCTGCAGTACCTGGCTCAGGTTCTACCAGTTGATGGACTAGGGGGCGATCCTTACTCGGGATATAGAGCACATTCGTCCTAGGATCAAATGCTGCTCCGCCCCAGCCCGCTGCCCCAGTTGCACTGGGCATTGTAACCGTCCCCTCCAAAGATGGAGGTGTGAAGAGTGGGCCTAGGCGGTAAGATCCAAGCAGTTCGATCGCTTCCGCCTTTATTTCCGGAGTGAAGTCGATCACATCGTCCAATGTGAAACCCTGCCTAGCGAACGGGGCGGGCTTAGTCGGGAAGGGCTGCGTAGGGGCAGTGCGCTCACCAGGCACGTCACTTACAGAGACCTGACGTTCCTCGATTGGCCACACAGGCTCTCCTGTCACTCGATCGAAGACAAACGTGAAGCCAGATTTGGTGATTAGAGCTACCGCATCGATGACACGTCCATCCACTTCTATCGTTACAAGATTCGGGGGTGCTGGTGGGTCATAGTCCCAGATCCCGTGATGTACGGTCTGAAAGTGCCAGACACGTTCACCTGTTCGCGCGTCTAAGCATAAGAGAGACTCTGCAAATAGGTTGTAGCCCTTTCGGTGCCCGCCGTAGTAGTCACCATTGGGCGTACCAACGGGTAGATACACGAGGCCGCGTTCTCTATCGACCGTGAAGGGGGCCCATACGTTTGTGGAGCCCGTGTAAGACCAGGATTCGTCCTCCCAGGTGTCATTACCCAATTCACCGGGCTGTGGAATCGTGTGGAAAGACCAGACTTGTGTGCCCGTCCGTACATCGAACGCCTGAATGTCCCCTGGAGGGTTACGGCGATATACCCGATCATCTGGCATCCCGCTTCCGAGGATGACTAGGTCATTCCAGATGACTGGGGGTGAGGTATTCGTGTAGTGGAGTTTGTTGATTTCCCAGATCAGTCCTTCAGTGAGATCAATCTTTCCGCCTACTCCGAAAGATTCGATTGGCTGTCCGGTGGCCGCATCCAATGCGATCAAGTGCCAGCGACTATTGATGAAAATCCGCCTCTGATTTCCGTCGCTCCACATCGCGACCCCGCGGTGGCAGAAGCCGCAGTTACGAGGCAACTGTCCCCAGCTGTATGCACGTGGGTCATAGCTCCAGTATTCTTCTCCAGTGCGTGCATCGAGAGCGACAACACGACTATACGGTGTACTCACATACATCGTGTCGTTGATGACGATGGGGGTGGCTTCGAAGCGTCCAGGTCGGACACGCTCACCCCTGAATGCCAAACTGGAACCTGCCACTGGCTGCTCTTCTGCATCCCATGTCCATGCGACCTCGAGCCCAGTGACACTTTCCCGGTCGATTTGCGTTAGGGCGGAGTACTTCATTCCCCCGGGATCACCTCCGTAGACTGGCCAATCGACGTCTTGGCATTCGACCGAGGGTCCAATGCCCATAAATAGTACGATTAAGAAGAGCCGGAGAATGTGGGCCTCCAAGAGACGGTATTGGGAGAACGTTCCGAGGGTATGTTAGAGTGTCAAGGCTAGTAGCTTCCCAAAAGGGATTGTCTGGCGCGGTCCTAGGAAAACCTCATCTTGGCCATTTGGGGCCAACCTGCCTAACGCGACTCAGTGGAGGTGTGTCATGAGATTCGCCTTGAACCTTACATTGATAGGGATTACCAGCCTGAGCTTTTTGCTACTCACGAACGAGGCAGTCGGTCGGTCTCCGTTCCTGCAAGAACTTCAACAGGAAGCTCCTAAGAAACTGCTTTTTCTTACGCATGCTGGGCTCTATAAACACACGAGCCTTCATCCAGCCGAGGAAGCGCTTGCTTCTTGGGCCCCTGCAGCGGGTTATGAACTCACTACCCTCCAAGGCTATCTGCAGGACCAGCGAGCACTCGACTTGTCGATGATCACACCCGATTACTTGGCGCAGTTTGATGGGTTGATGATGATGACGAATGGGAATCTCCCACTCGAGGACTCACAGAAGAAGGCGCTGCTAGATTTCGTAAGGAATGGAGGTGGTTTTGTTGGTGTCCATAACGCTTCCTTAACCCTCTACAACTATCCTGAATTCGGTGAGATGCTGGGTGCGTATTTTCGTAGGACGGTTAGCCAGAACCACATCGTCGTACTAACGGTAGAAGACTTAGAGCATCCAGCGACGAAAATGTTGGGTGCGAGTTGGCCGATCATGGATGAGTTTTACCAGTTCGGTACTTCCGCTTGGCATGAAGATCGGCCGCAGGAAAATGTGGATATACTCTTCGGTAATCGCATACCGCTCGGCTTCTCGCGTAACCGGGTACGTGTACTACTTAGCATTGATACTGAGGCTACTGACATCTCTGGGTTAGAAGAGATCGAATTAGGGGGTGATTATCCTCAGTCGTGGGTTCAAGACTTTGGGAAAGGGCGCTCGTTCTACACCTCACTTGGTCACCGCGACGATATTTGGAGCAATGACCCCGTATTCCGCGCACATCTCATAGGTGGTATACGATGGGCTCTTGGCCTAGAAGATGGTGATGCTACTCCACTTGGCCGTTAACTCTTTTTGTTAGGGTCAGCAAATTGAACGTTCCTGGGTTACGTCAGGCACGATGTACTTGAGTGTTAGATCGCAAGAGGTTTTGGAACGTTGGTCCGTCTGTCCACGCTCACATACCTTCAGGTGCCTGACTGAAAATGAGCGATAACGAACAAATGGAGGTTTAGTGGCTGGCCATAACAAGTGGTCAAAGATTAAGCGGAAGAAAGGCGTCAATGATGCAAAACGCGGCGCACTTTTCACCAAGCTAATACGTGAGATCACGGTGGCAGCACGAGATGGGGGAGGGGAGCCGGATTACAACGCCCGCCTTCGGCTTGCGGTCGATACGGCCCGGGCTGCGAGCATGCCGGCTGAGAATATCGAGCGAGCAATCAAGAAGGGCACGGGCGAACTCGAAGGTGTCAATTATGAAGAGGTCGCTTACGAAGGATATGGGCCCGGTGGGGTGGCGCTTTTCATCGAGTGCCTTACGGACAATACAAATCGCACTGTAGCAGCGGTACGTCACGCACTAACTAAATACGATGGTAGCCTGGGGACAGACGGCTCGGTTGCGTGGCAATTTGACCGTAAAGGCCAAATCGTGATTGATGCGGGACAGTACGATGAGGATTCCTTATTTGAAGTAGCCATAGAAGCGGGTGCAGAAGATGTGATTGCAGATGAGGATGAATTCATATTGACTACGGAAGCTGCTGATTTCGTGTCTGTTCAGAATGGAATTAAGGAAGCAGGAATTAAGCCCACTTCGGTTGAACTCACTCGAATTGCTAAGAATGAAGTTGCGGTAACGGGGCGGGACGCGGAGAAGATGCTCAAGCTTCTTGAAATGTTAGAGGAGTTGGATGACGTGCAGAAGGTTCACTCGAATGCAGATATTGATGAGGACATCATCGCAGAGGCGATGTGACGGAGAAACCCAACGAAGTCCTGGTCTTGGGGGTTGATCCTGGGACCGCGGTTACTGGCTATGGCTTAGTCGCGCGCCGGGAAGGTGGTGCGGTTGCCCTTGTAGAATGCGGTGTTATTCGAACATCACCTGATCATGTTCTTGCAGACCGGATCCGAGAGATCTATGAAGCGATTGTGGCCTTGATCGTACGTCACCAACCTTTCGTAATGTCTGTCGAGGATGTTTTCCACGGTAAGAACGCCCAGAGTTCCCTCAAGCTGGGACACGCTCGAGGGGCTATTCTCTTGGCTGCGGCGCTCCACGAGGTTGCTGTTGCAGAGTACGCTCCTCGGCAGATTAAGAAAGCTGTCGTCGGGAGTGGTAATGCGACCAAAGACCAGGTTGGTTTCATGGTGAAGCAGAAGCTTAAACTCAAAGAACCCCCGAAGCCTGCAGATGCTGCGGACGGGGTCGCAACAGCTCTCTGTCATTGCCTTCTCGGCAGCTTTCCCGGAGAGCTCTATCTATGATCTCACGTCTTCAAGGAAAAATCCTATCCCGAGATGCTGCATGTGTAGAAGTCGAGACTTCGGGAGGAGTCGTCTACGAGGTGGAGGTCCCAATCACGGTTTTGCAGGGGCTTCCATCTCCGGGTGGCTCGGTTGAATTGCGTACCCTACAGGTCGTGACTGAGAATTCTATTGCTCTGTACGGGTTTTCCAACGCTCACGAGCGATTACTTTTCCAGAGACTGCTGACTGCTACAGGGGTGGGTGCGAAGCTCGCTCTCGCGATGATGTCAACCTATTCGGCTGAGCGTCTTGCAAGGGCCCTAGTCGAGAAAGACTCCACTGCGCTTCAGCAGGTGAGCGGCATAGGAAAGAAGAAGGCAGAGAAAATCGCACTCGATCTTGCAGATAAGGTTGCAGACCTTGCAATTGTGACCCCTGTAGTGGATGGCGTAACCGGTGGCGCGCAAGACGCTGTGCAGGCCTTAGTAAACCTGGGTTACTCATTTTCAGTGGCTGATACTGCGGTCCGCGCGGTATTGGAGGATGGGGTTCCGGACTCGACTGAAGAGTTGGTTCGGCGAGCTCTTTCGGCTACCTGAACTTATAGCAACTTGATTATGAGCATCTTGAGTCGAGCAACCTCTGATTTTACAGGACATTCCTACAATGCCGTAACAGCGCGACCAGGGGGTGTGGGTCTTGAGTGCTCGGTCTATCTCTTGCATGAAGTGTTGGGCTTCGGGGAGATTTCCGTATGACTGAGCACACTCATATAACAACACCCGAGTCACTCACCGAAGACTCAGCAAGTGGACCAACTCTGCGACCCAGGCAGCTAGAGGAGTTCATCGGGCAGGGTAAGGTCAAGGAAGCACTGTCAATTTCGATTGAAGCCGCAAAACAGAGGCGTGAGCCTCTTGATCACATCCTGTTCCATGGACCTCCGGGCCTTGGCAAGACGACCTTGGCCGCGCTCCTTGCTCGGGAGATGGGTGTCAACATAAAGACGACGTCAGGCCCCATACTCGAGAAACCGGCCGACTTAGTTGGTATTCTGACTAACCAGCGGGAAGGGGATATCCTTTTTATCGACGAGATTCACCGGCTACGTCCAGTCATTGAAGAGTTTCTCTATCCTGCGATGGAGGACTGGCAGGTCGATATACGCCTCTCAGACGGGCCAAAAGCTCAAACGATGACGATGAAGGTGGAACCCTTTACCCTCGTAGGAGCCACTACTCGTTTCGGATTGTTGACAGCTCCAATGCGTGCCCGCTTTGGTATCGTGCATCGACTGAATTTTTATCCGGCTGAAGAGCTCGTGACCATCGTCCGTCGGAGTGCTGAGATCTTGGATGTGGAGACGGATGAAGAAGGGGCTATTGAGTTGGCGAGACGGGCTCGCGGTACCCCCCGAGTAGCAAATCGACTACTAAAGAGGGTCCGAGACTTTGCTCAAGTTCGTGCCCAAGGGAAGATTGATGGGCAAGTCGCGCAGGATGCACTAAAGATGCTCGATGTCGATGAGTATGGCTTGGATGAAATGGATGCACGTGTCCTCAAAACACTCATCGAGAAATTTGAGGGAGGACCTGTAGGACTGAATTCGTTAGCTGTTGCCATGGGTGAGGATGCGACCACCCTGGAGGAGGTCTATGAGCCTTTCTTGATTATGGAGGGGTTTCTGATGAGGACTTCTCAGGGACGTGTCGCGACCCCTCGAGCATTCCGCCGTTTCGGTTACACAATCCCAGACGGCAATCTAAATGCTCAGGAATCGCTCTTTACCGACGGGTCGTGAGACGGGACTTGGTTAGTTCGCTTCAGTGACGTTATCGCCTAACGGTTCGCACGTATCCGACTACCAGTACGAACTTCCGCCCGAACGTGTGGCGAAATACCCTGTATCGGTTCGGGATGCTAGCAAGCTACTTGTGGTGGCGCGTCCAGCGGATGCTCTCTCACCGGGAGAAGACAACTTTCCTGAATTCCGCCACCTGCAGTGTAGGGATATGGTCGAGTTGTTCGAGCCAGGTGATATGCTTGTCGTCAATGAAAGCAGAGTGCTGCCGGCGAGGCTACTAGGAAGGAAATCAACTGGAGCCCCCTCGGAAGTTCTGCTCGTGAGGCCATCAGCCGATTCAGGTGACCCTTATGTTTGGGAAGCCCTAGTGCGACCGGGATCAAAGCTCAAGCCTGGCCGGACGGTAGTTGTCGCGCCTGACCTAACAGTGGAAATCTTAGATTCGGCACCGGAAAGTGGTCGGCTGGTCAGGCTTGTCTCGGACCTCACACCAGAGGCTGTAATCAACAAACACGGCCATATGCCCCTGCCTCCCTACATTGGCCGCTCGGATGAGCCCATTGATCGAGAGCGATATCAGACTGTGTACGCTCGTGAGTCTGGTTCGATAGCGGCACCCACGGCCGGGCTCCATTTCACAAAGGATTTACTAACACGCTTGCAGGAACACGGAGTCCGTCGAGTTGCCGTGACGCTTCACGTTGGGATCGGGACTTTTCGCCCTGTAGCGGTTGAAGATCCAGCAGAGCACGAATTACACGAGGAGCACTATCATATATCAGAGGAAGCCGCTGACGCGATCAATAAGTCTATCATGGCAGGCAGGCGGATCTGGGCGATAGGGACAACCGTGGTCAGAACACTTGAATCGGCTGTGGAAGAGGGAGGACTTGTACGACCTGGGTCAGGAACCACGCAGCTTTTCATACGTCCCCCGTTCAATTTTCAGATTGTAAATTGTCTGCTGACTAATTTTCATCTCCCGCGGTCCACATTACTGATGCTTGTGGCTGCGTTCACAGGGTATGACAACACTATGGCAGCCTATCAACAGGCGATCGCGTTTGGTTACAGGTTCTATTCGTACGGAGACGCTATGGCGGTCGTGGATCACCATTAACCTTACTTCTTATACTCATCCTGTGGTCAACGATCGTGTCGAATATTGCTGCTGAAATAAGGTTAGACCGTATTCGAACGAGCAGTGGTTAGATTTTATCCATCATGTTCGACTTCAAAATCGAGAGCACTGAAGGTGCTGCCCGACAGGGAAAATTTTCCACACCCCACGGCGAGGTGCAAACACCGGCGTTCATGCCGGTCGGAACGCTCGGTACTGTGAAAGGCCTCATTATGGATGAGGTCAGTGCACTTGGAGCAGAGATGGTACTCGCCAATACATACCATCTCTACCTGCGGCCAGGGCATGAACTAGTTCGTGATTTGGGAGGACTGCACGAGTTCATGCGATGGGATGGTCCGATTCTTACCGATTCGGGAGGCTACCAGGTATTCTCGTTGGCTAAGATTCGGGAATTGCACGACGATGGGGTAGAGTTCCAGAGTCACATTGATGGGTCCAAGCATGCATTTACTCCAGAATCCGTCATAGACATTCAGCGCATGCTTGGAGCCGATGTGATCATGGCGTTAGACGAATGTCCACCCGGTGGCGCAGATCATTCGTATGTGAGCGTATCGAATATTAGGACAATAGAATGGCTCGAACGGTGTCGCTCGCGTTTCCAAGAACTTGAAGAACGGGGTGAATCTCCTCAGCAAACATTATTTCCAGTATTGCAAGGCAACATCTATGATGATTTACGACGGGAGCATGCTCGCCAGTTTATGGACATAGCAGACTGGACTGGTTATGGAATTGGCGGCCTAAGCGTTGGGGAATCCAAGGACAACATGTGGCGAGTCCTGGAACTTCTTCATGATGAACTACCGATGAATCGGCCGAGATACCTTATGGGTGTTGGCTACCCTGATGATCTACTCGAAGCGGTTGCCCGTGGCTGTGATTTATTCGATTGTGTTGCACCAACTAGAAATGCTCGACACGGTGCTGCCTGGACGAGCCAAGAAGGCCAGGTCAACTTGAAGATGGCTCGGTTTCGTGAAGATACCCGCCCGCTCGATACTGAGTGTGACTGTTACACATGTTCATGCTACGACAGGGCTTACCTTCGCCATCTAGTTGTCGCGTCAGAGTGGCTCGCGGTGCGACTGCTCTCGATCCACAATCTTCGCTTTCTTGCAGCGTTGAGTGAGGAGTCGCGACGTCGGATTGCTGAAGGCACGTTCCGGTCTTGGTCACGAGGGTGGCTTGAGCAATATAGGAGTTCCGGCGCTGAATCGTCGGATCACGTTTAACCCCGCACGGAGATCTTCAGTGAATCTAGGTTTCGCCATCCAAATTGTCGGTTTTATGGCCATCATATACTTCATGCTGTTCAGGCCACAAATGAAGGAGAGAAAGCGACACGAGGAGATGTTGTCCTCGGTCAAGAAGGGTGACGACATCGTGACTGCGGGTGGTATCATCGGGAAAATCGTTCACGCTGAAGAGACCCAGCTCACAGTGAGGACCGGAGAGACTACGAGGGTCACCGTGGACCGTAGCCGCATAGCAGCGGTGCTCGATCATAAAGGCAACGCGCAAGAGGAGTAGGGATTCACTTCGTGGCTGTACATGAAGTCGCCATAATGGGCGACCCGATCCTTCGGACCGCAGCGGCTGAGGTAGATGCGTTCGATCAGGACCTAAAGATGCTGGTGCGTGATATGTTCGAGACTATGTACCATGCAGAGGGCATTGGTCTCGCAGCTCCTCAAATCAGCATCTCTCAACGCGTGATTGTGGTTGACTTAAGAAGTGAGGAACATCCTGAGGCCCGTTTAGCTCTGATCAACCCCAAGGTGGTGTGGGCGAGCACGGAGAGTGAAAAAACTCCAGAAGGTTGTCTGAGTATCCCGGGACTTGAAGAGGTGATAAAGAGATTCTCAGCTATCCGGGTGGAAGCAGTAGATATTGATGGTGGGCGCATCGAAGTGGAAGCCGAAGGACTTTTCGCACGCGTGCTACAGCATGAGATAGATCATCTCGATGGCATATTGTTTGTTGACCGGGTCAGTGCACTCAAGCGTCGTATCCTCATGAAAAAGTGGAAAAAAATTCAGGCTGAAGAGGATTGAGTGAGTGCGATGAGAATTCTCTTCTGGGGAACGCCTAATTTTGCGGTCCCGTCTCTGAGGGCGCTCGCGAAAGATGGCCTAGAGATCGTAGGAGTTGTTACACAGCCTGACCGACCTGCCGGACGTGGACGACGCATCAAGAGGTCACCGGTAAAAGAAGAGGCACTTGCTTTGGGCTATGAGGTGCTGGCTCCTGTTCGTCCTCAGGGCGAGCAGTTTATTGAGCAAATCAGGAAGTTGAGACCTGATCTCTCGGTGGTGGTGGCTTACGGGCATATCCTGAAGCGTGAAATATTAGATCTTCCCTCGCTCGGATCGGTCAACGTACATGCTTCACTTCTTCCTCAACTGAGAGGAGCAGCACCTGTAAACTGGGGGATTATACGCGGGCACGGGCAGACAGGAGTCACGGTCATGCGCATGGTTGAGGCCATGGATGCAGGGCCGATAATCCATCAACTCTCTGAACCCATCTTCGATGACGATAGCGCATCAGAACTGATGTCTAGGCTTTCTGAACTCGGAGCCCTAGCACTCAGAGAAGCGCTCGGATTTCTCGTGCATGGTAATGCGGATGAGAGAGAGCAGTTGGAAGATGGTGTGAGCTATGCCCCCAAAGTAGATCGGAAAACTGCCAGAATTGACTGGACCTTATCAGCCAGTGAGGTGGCACTCTTTATTCGTGGTATGGATGCCACTCCGGGAGCGTGGTCGGAGTTAGCCGGTATACCAATCAAGTTTTTCAGGCCGAGGCTCGTGCCTGAGTTGGAATCTTCCCAGGCTAACGTACAGACATCATTTCAAATCCCATCTCCTGGTACTGTGGTTGGAGTTGACCCGGAACAGGGACTAGTGATCTCCACGAGTTCAGGTGTTGTACTAGTCAGGGAAGTTCAGCCTGCGGGTCGCCAGCGGATGAGTGCGCTAGACTGGATTAATGGGCGGGGAGTGGAACTGGGCCAGCGTTTCGAGTGAAAAAGATCCCATACTTTCACTTGGTGACCGATGATGGTGTACTTGCACGCCAGAACATCACAGGAGTCATGAAAACCGTGTTTGAAACAGGAGGTCCAGATGTGGCCCTGCATATTCGTGGTCCGTCTACGAACGGGCGCAAGATTCACGAATTGGTCACAAAAATGCGCCCAATAGCGGATGCAACAGGTGGAAGTCTTTTTCTGAATGACCGTTTGGACATCGCGTTGACCACAGGGGCTGACGGCGTGCATTTAGGGCAGAGATCTTTCCCCGTCTACACTGTACGTCAACTTGTTGGGCGCGATTTAACGGTTGGGGCCTCCGTTCATGATGAGAGCGAATCTGCTATCGCAAAAGAAGAGGGTGCAGACTACGCGTTTGTGGGTACACTTTTTATGACCCCCAGCCATGATGGCATAGAGCCAGGGGGTGTATCGCTCATGTTGAGGGTGTGCCCTGTGGCTGGGGACATGCCGCTTTTGGGTATTGGTGGCATCACTCCGGAGCGAGTCGGTAGTGTCTTAGCCGCAGGCGCGAAGGGGGTTGCTGTCATACGGGGGGTCTGGAATGCTGAGAATCCATGTGATGCGGTTCGTGCTTATCTTTCTGAACTCAATTTGGGTGAAGGAGAACACAGTTGAGCAGCGCTGAACAAATTCAAGTCCGATTAAATGGTAAGGATCGGGACATTACATTTGGCCATACAGTCCAGAGTCTACTCGAAACCATTGAGATCAATCCCTTGGCGGTAGTTGTAGAGCTGAACAAGCAGATTTTGGACCGTGACAGATACTCCGATTTTGATATCCGTGAAGGGGATACGATCGAGGTTGTCCATTTCGTAGGTGGAGGTTAGTCCGATGACAACAACTGACCTTGGTGCAACTGCTGAAGTATCACAAGGACTCGATAATCCCTTAGAAATAGCAGGAGTAACGTTTACGTCACGCCTTATTGTCGGCACCGGAAAGTATACCACTAACCAGGTCATGGTTGATGCCATTAGGGCGAGTGGTGCGGAGATGGTGACAGTTGCGGTGCGTCGTGTTGATCTCGACCGGACGAGAGAGGAGGCAATTCTACATCACCTGAACCCAGAAGAGTTTTTCTTATTGGCAAATACTGCTGGATGCCATACGGCCGAGGATGCAATCCGGTACGCGAGGCTGGCTCGGGCAGCCGGCTTCAACGAGTTCGTGAAGCTGGAGGTCATCGGTGATGATGAGACGCTTTTACCGGACGTTCAGGCTACGATCGAAGCGGCACAGACCCTTGCCGATGAAGGGTTCAAGGTAATGGCATATACCAATGATGATCTCATTACCGCACTCCGACTTGAAGATGTGGGTTGTGTCGCAGTTATGCCGCTTGCAAGTCCAATCGGCAGTGGACTTGGTGTTGTGAACCCCTACTTCATTAGGGAGATCAAGCGGAGGCTTGAAGTCCCAATCATCGTAGACGCAGGGGTAGGAACTGCGTCCGACGCGTGTCTCACCATGGAACAAGGTGTGGATGGCGTCCTCATGAATACTGCATTGGCAGCAGCCAAGGACCCGGTCAGGATGGCTCATGCGATGAAGGCTGCCACGATTGCTGGGCGGCTCGCCTTTCTAGCTGGGCGTATGAAATCTCGTGAAATCGCGGTTCCGTCGTCTCCTGAGGTGGGAATGCTGGACTGAGCCGTGACAAGAGACGGGTGCAGCCTTGGCCGACAGACCGCCTTCAAAATACGTGAACAAGTTGAGCGCGGACGTCGGCTCGACAGAGCTCTGGGGTCATGTATCCAAGGTGTGGAAGCTCGAGAGCGAGCGTTCGCTCACGAACTCTCCTATGGTGTGACGAGACTCCAAGGTCGACTTGATCACCTACTTTCACCTCATGTGCACAGGGGTGTGGACACTCTCGATCCGAACGTACGAGAAGTCCTAAGGCTTGCTGCCTACCAGTTGCTTTATATGCATTCGGTGCCTGACTATGCGGCAGTCTCAGAGGCAGTAGCTCAGGTACGCGCACTAGCGGGCAAGGGCGCAGCTGGACTTGTGAACGCTGTGTTGCGAAGGTTGGCTGCAGCGGGAGCTGATACGGCGGAATTCCCAGATCTTGATTCTGATCCAGTAGGATTCTTTACGACATGGGGATCTCACCCAAGGTGGCTGGTCGACCGTTGGCTCAAGAGATGGGGTACTCAGAAGGTCTTTGACCTCATTGAAGCTAACAACACTCGCCCGTTAGCCTGTTTAACTCCTCTCCATGCACGAGCAGAAGAGGTCCTGGAAACCTTGAAAATGGCCGGACTGGATGGAGATCCCGTGGGCTATGGAACTGAATGCGTGAGGTTAAGACGGTCTTCAAGTCCGGCAGCTGCGTTGGTGGCATTACCGGAAGCAGTCATTCAGGATCCGGCTTCACATCTTGTGACATGGTACGCAAATATATCACCAGGCATGGAAGTTGCTGATTTATGTGCGGCACCTGGTGGCAAGGCTCTCACAATTGCCACAGGGGTTCGGTCTACTTTAGCTGCCGACTGCTCGGAGTCACGCATGCGTATGGTTCAAGAGAATGCTAAGAGGACAGGTGTTAAGGTCAATTGTGTCGTTGCTGATGCACATAATCCACCGATCAAATCGACAGATGTAATCTTACTGGATGTGCCATGCACAGGTACGGGTACTCTTGCGCGTCATCCCGATATACGCTGGCGTCTCAGCCCAGATTCAGTATCCAAGATCACTAGGGTCCAAGATCGACTGTTGGATTCTGCAGCACCCCTCGTCCGTGTGGGCGGGCTGCTTATTTACTCCACCTGTACTCTTGAGCCAGAAGAAAACCATTCGTTAGTGGAGGGTTTTCTTTTGAGGAATCCCGGGTTCGAACTAGAACCGAGTGACACAGTAGACGGAGAATTTCTGGATGAGAGCGGCTACCTTTGTGTGCACCCTGACAAGGATGGGCGAGATGGATCGTTCGCGGCCCGGTTGAGGAGGATGCATTGAAGTTAGGGGGTTCGCTCGCCCGGCGAAGGCGCAGTCGACGCGATAAATCGCGTGGGCCTAGCAACGAGAGACGAGGACGGGGCAGGTACTCTCGCTTGTGGTTTAGTGTGCTAATGCTTGCTCTACTTGGTTGGTTCGGTGGCTATCTGATAACCACACAATTCATCTTCCCACTTCCACCTCCTCTGGGGGATCTCTTCGAAGTACCGGATATTCGTGGAGGAGGGCTTGCGACCGCTCGTGAACGCCTAACGGGCGCAGGTTTGGTTTTAGGTGAGATTGACTCCCTGCTCCATCCATCTGTACCAGAGGCATTGATCATCGGCCAGTCACCACTTCCAGGACAGGTACTCAGGCCGGAAAGCCAAGTGAGGGTTACGGTTAGCCTTGGTCCTCAATTACGATCTGTGCCCGATGTGCTAGGGCTGACTGAAGACCGCGCTCAAATCGTTCTTGAGAGCAGTGGATTTATTGTGTCTATGGATACGGTTGAGGCCGACTTACCTCGGGGTAGCGTGTTGGAAGTCTTTCCTCCTCCCGACACTATCATCCCACTACCGGCTGAGGTACTTATGATCGTGAGTACTGGTCCAGCTTTAGTGGCAATGCCATTAGTCCTGGGACTGGATAGAGAAGAGGCGTTGGTTTTACTTGATTCACTCGGGCTCGTGGTTTCTGAAATTGAGGAAGTCTTTCGCTTCGGTAGAGACCAGGGTGTTGTGGTTGAGCAGGAACCTGCGTCTGAAATCGAGTTGGAGCGAGGAGCCGAGGTGCGCCTCAAGGTTGGTGTGAGTGGAGGGGGCATGGAACAATGACTCCTATTGGCCGTAGGAACCGGAGGGCTTAAGTGAGCTCAGAATCATTATCCCAAAAGGGATTCGGAGACATCGCATGAAGCGAGAATTCCTCCGATCTCCCTATCTTTGGGCGATGCTTATGACAGCAATGGTCGTTGGCTTTGCTTGGGTTAAACGGGAAAGCCTGCAGCCGGTGATCACGGGAGCGAGTGCACCGACCTTTTCTGCTAAATCCCTAGATGGCATCACCATGTCATTGGAAGACTTCGATGGACGGGTCATCCTTCTGAATATTTGGGCAACCTGGTGTGAGCCCTGCCTCGAGGAGATGCCCTCGATGCAACGCCTCTATGATGAACTCGACGACGAAGACTTTGAGATTCTTGCTGTTAGTATCGATGCACCTCTAGGTCAGTCCGATGATTTCGGTAGAGCGGGTGGTGACCTAGATCTATTTGCTAAAGATTTGGGCCTAACTTTCCGGATTCTCCATGATCCATCCGGAGATATACAGCGAACTTACCAGACTACAGGTGTCCCCGAGACATTCTTGATTGGGAAGGATGGGCTGATCTACAAGAAGGTTGCAGGCGGCACACGTTGGGATGCTCCTGTTAACCAAGATCTTGTGCGTCGCCTACTGGCGAACGGATAACAGAATGCCTAGGAAAAGACGTGCACGGATCCGTGACTGGAGGCTAAAGCTGGCGGCATTAGGCCTGTCCGTCTTCTTATGGGCTCTGGTTCAAACTGAGCCACGCACTTCTTCTGAAAGTTTTCAAAGGGTACCGGTTCGGGTTGAATTGACCGACACGTTGTGGACCCTCGCTGGGCCTACTACTCCTGCAGAGGTTGAACTCCAACTTAGTGGCTCATCCCGTGATATCATCAGACTGGATCGTGAAGGCACAGCTCTGAGTATCCCAATTAGTCAAGTTGGAACACCTGATACGAGCGTATTTCTCGACCGTGATTGGGTTGAACTTGGTCAGTCGACCGGCCTGACTGTAGAATTCATCTCACCGGCGATGATAGAGCTCATGTTTGAGCCTACGATGACGCGCATCCTTCCCATAGCAACCCGCGTCTATGGCGATTTACGTGAGAATCTTGCTTTGGCCAGCTCTGTTGGGTTGGCTCCGTTGAACGTAAGAGTTCGTGGTTCGGAGAGTCAGATTTCTCAATTAGACTCGGTCTGGTTGGAGCCTTTTGATCTTGCCAGAGTCGAGAAATCCGGGGTTTTCTCTGTGGCTATCGACACGGTAAGCTTATCCGGCGCGTACGTCTCTCCTGATGTTGTCACCATGGGGCTCAACGTAGAAGACGACATTGAGCGGGTTTTACAAGGATTCTCTGTACAGTTTGATGCTGAGAGGATCGGCGCTGATGTGACGATAGAACCGGTAGTGGTCCAGGTCCGGTTTTCTGGACCCAGAAGCCTGGTGAATGCACTAGACCCGAGCTTGCTCAGGGTCTGGGTATCGCCTGAGGATCTTGAGGGCATCCTGCCAGGTGAAGAGCGACGTGTTCCGTTGCGGCTAGAAGGGATTCCCGAGTTTGTGACCGCTATTTCTGAGACTAATGCGGTCACTGCCAAAAGGGCTGCTGAGGGATTGACTGGGACTAATCAGGCACTCCGGTGAGCAATACCTTGCGCCCTTTGGTTTTAGGCCTAGAGACATCTTGCGACGAGACATCGGCTGCGGTGCTCGATGGAGAGAATACTATTCTCGGTCATGTGATCCTATCTCAAGACGAGCATGAAGTATTTGGGGGAGTAGTGCCAGAACTCGCAGCACGAGCTCATTTGCAGAAGGTTGATTTAGTGGTGGAAGAAGCGCTCCGTCAGGCAGAGGTTTCACTGCGTGAAATCGATGTATTTGGAGTTACAGCGGGACCTGGGCTTATTGGTGCTCTGCTAGTCGGATTATCTTGGAGTAAGGCGGCTTCTTTCGCGTGTGATCGTCCTCTCGTTGCTGTTCATCATATGGAAGGGCACCTGTTTTCACCTTCACTAGAAAACAGCGCTGCACAACCGCCTTTCGTGGCTCTTCTCGTCTCAGGTGGGCATACGCTCCTAGTCCATGCGGTAAAGTGGGGAGAATACCGATTATTGGGAAAAACCAGAGACGATGCAGCTGGTGAAGCTTTCGACAAGGTGGCTAAGCTTTTGGGATTAGCGTATCCCGGCGGACCCCTGATCGAGCGTCTCGCTTCTGAGGGTAAAGCCTCGCGTTATAAACTCCCTAGGCCGATGCTTCGCAGCAACCAAAAACCGGATGACGCTGAATTTTATGACTTTTCATTTAGCGGCCTGAAGACAGCTGTCGCAGAATTGGTAAGAAGGCTTGAGTTGGACGGTGTATTGTCTTCAGAAATCGCTCACGTCGCTGCTGGTTTTCAGGAAGCTGCTGTAGATGTGCTCGCCTCCAAGACTATGAGGGCTGTTGGACAGACCAAGTGCGCCCGTGTCCTTGTCGGTGGTGGAGTTAGCGCTAATAGGAGGCTGTGTGACGAGCTTGCGAGCCGACTTGGTACTGAGGGAGAACTGTTCCATGCCTCAACACGCCTTTCTTTAGACAATGCTGCAATGATCGCTCGCGCAGCGCGCTTCCGTTACGATCGAGGCGATGTAGCTGAACCTGATATTTCAGCCTCAGCGACCATGGCACTACCCGGGCTTGAGCAGAGTGTGGCGTGAACATTAAGGCTATAGGTGGTTCCAGTGAATTCGTAGTCAGGCGAGGTTAGGCTGGCATGTATCCCGTCATTTTTGAACTTCCAGGCTGGCTTCCAGGAGTAGGTGGAATGCCGATCACCTCATTCGGGGTGTTTATGCTTTTAGCGTTTCTGACCGGTGGCTGGATCATTCGGTCAGAGTTGGAACGGATGGGGGAGGATCCCGAAAGAGCTTGGGATCTGGTGTTCATGGGTGTCGTAGGCGGGATTCTCGGAGCTAAGGGCTATTACATCCTCCTTAACTATGAGAGACTCGCGAGTGACCCCGCAGCGCTGATTTTTTCTCGCGGTGGCCTTGTTTGGTATGGCGGCTTCCTGCTCGCTACGGTATTGGTCATATGGGAGATTCGTCGGCGAAAACTTCCTTTGGGTCGGACTTTTGATGCTGGCGCTCCCGCTCTTGCATTGGGCTATGCCGTAGGCCGTATGGGCTGCTTCCTCGTGGGAGATGATTGGGGTCGTCCAACCGACTCTATTTTCGGTATAGCCTTTCCAAGGGGTGCCCCTCCTACCCGAGTAGACATCATTGAGCGGGATTTCGGAATTTCAGTGGATCCCGAACTTATTGAGAAGTATGGTCAGATTGTGCCGGTCCACCCCACCCAACTCTACGAGGTGGGTATCAGCACGCTGATCTTCTTCTTCCTTTGGCGTGTGCGTAAAAACCAGAAAAGTCCTGGTAGGCTCTTCATGCTCTGGTTGGTTATGGCGAGCGGAGAGCGCTTCCTGGTCGAATTCCTACGCGCCAAAGATGATCGCTTCTTCGGTATCTTGACCTTGGCACAACTGGTGAGCCTTGCAATTGCAGCTGTGGGACTAGTCGGGATAGTGCGCATGAAGAGTGCTAATCGTCCTGAGCCTGCGCGCAGCTCCTGAGTAGCACTGGATCAATGCTGAGGATCCTCCACGGATCAGACCTACAAATGGGGCGACCATTCCGTCCTCGTGCCGCCAAAGCACTTCGTCAGCTTGCATTTGAAGTAGACCCGAATCTGATAGTCATTTCGGGTGACCTCACCCAGCGGGCTAAGGTTCATGAATTTCAAGCTGCATGGACATTTCTTGAAGAATTACCCCAGGTGCCACTTATCGTGACACCAGGGAACCACGACGTGCCACTCTATAGGTTTTGGGAGCGCTTATTGGTCCCGTACAGAAGTTGGAATCGCACTATTCCTCATGATCTTGATTCGGTAACTGTGATTCCAGGAGCAACAGTGGTCGCGTTGAACTCTGCGTCACCGTGGAGCGCGATTGTTGGTGGGCGCCTGACTCAGGCTCAACTCAGATTTGCCCGCCAGAGCTTCGACAGCGAGCCGACAGAAGGGATTCGAGTTCTTGTCACGCACCATCACTTTGTGTGCAAGAGTGCCGGAGGCGGAGGGCGACCTATACCGACTGCTCCACTGATCATCAATCAGATCGAAGAGATGGAGGTGGATGTAGTGCTGAGTGGGCACCTTCACCGGATGCAAGTTGCAATGTCGAGGGATGTGGTTCCGGGAAAAAACTTGGGGGTTCCACTCATTACTGCTGGGACCGCGACATCACGAAGGGGCAGAGGAGAAGAAGAGGGCACAAACAGTGTGAATGTCTTGGATGTAACGGAAGATCAGATCAAGGTTACTCCGTATCTCTTACGGAATAGTGAACAGGTCTTTGAAGCTTTGGAACCCATTTCCTTGATGCGGCGACATATGTCTAATGAGTCCCTGTCACTACCCAGGCAGATGGTAAGTGAAGAGAGGGCCTAGGATTGACTATGCGCTATATCCGTAATGCCCCTACTCGCAGCGAGAATTTTCGGGCTGCATTAGCATCTGCGGCAGTCGCATTAGGTGTCGGAGTCACAGCATTCTACCTGACAAGAATATTCTTGGCACGGGACCCACTTCCCAGAAAGAACGAAAGGCCACCCGGTTTGGGCCAAAAGGAAGGCCCCCCGGCATGATTCAGCCCCGTTTCCTGCACTCTATCAGATGGATTGCTCTATGCGTCTGGGCATTGATCCCATCACCGGCGTTGTCACAGGTAGGTAGGACCGAAGTAAGCAAGGTGACTTTTCAAGGAAACGAATCATTTCCGGATGACTCTTTGGCTCGCGCGATTGTAACAAGAGAAACCGAGTGTCGGTCAGTGGTTTTCACACCATTCTGCTGGGCAGGTGCGAATTTTGCTATACAGCGCTTCTACTTGCCGGAGCGAGATATCCCTCTGGATCGCCTGAGACTTGAGGCTTGGTACTACCAGAGAGGGTTTCGCGAAATCAATGTCGATACTCTTACATCACTCGGAGAGGAGGGTCGGGCCACCGTCTCGTTCATTATTGATGAGGGTGAGCCGGTTATAGCTACGAGAGTCGACTTTGAGGGTAGTGACGGGGTCACTGAGGATGGTCTTTTTGAAGGACTCCCTCTCCAGCCCGGTGACCGGTTGAGTATCCTCGCTCTGAATGCAACCAGGGACACTCTAGAGCGCCGTCTAGCGAACAGAGGTTATGGTCGGGTCAATGTTCTTCGCAGGCATATGATACCAGCGGTCGAGCCCTATGCTGCGCTGGTTACATTCGACATCGCTCCCGGATCAAGAGTGCGTTACGGGCCCATTATGGTATCTGGGAACTCCGAGCTAAGTGAAGCGACCGTTCTCAATACTTTGCAATTTAGTGCGGGAGATCTATACAGCCGGGATGAGGTACAGCAGGGGCAGGGCAGGCTCTTTGGATTGGATATTATCCGTAGCGCTTCGGTGACAAGTGACTTCCAGTCTGATCCTGATTCTGTGATTCCCATCGCCGTCAATGTGGTAGAGGGAGACGCTTATCGTGTTCGCTATGGGGGTGGCTGGACTACAGCTGAATGTTTCGGTGTCGAGGCCCAATGGGCGGCAAGGAACTTCTTCGGGGGAGGCCGGCTTCTTCAGGTCCGCGGGAGGGCTGCGAATCTACTAACACCTCAGTTACAGGATGTGCTTTGCCCTCAGGGCGGAACGGAAGAGTTTGGAGAATTGACCGGGACCGTCTCGTTAGATTTTGTCCAACCGTGGATCTTTTCTACTCGAAACTCCTTCAACACGGCTTTGTTCATTGAGCGGCAAAGCCTTCCCGATGTTTTCATCCGCGAGGCCGTTGGTGTTGAATTAGCTCTCACACGCCTGATCGGCCCTCAGACTTCCTTTACGCTTTCATACAGGCCAGAACTAGCGCGGCTCGATGCCGCAGAAGTGCTGTTCTGCACAAATTTACTGGTATGTAGCCCAGAGGATGTCTCGATTCTACAGGATGCCAATTGGCTTGCTCCTATCGGGTTCAGCCTCAATCGCAATCTCGCAAATAACATTCTCAACCCCAGTCGCGGATACAGCGTAGTCCTAGAGGTTGAACACGCATCTCGGTGGACGGGCTCAAATTTTCGGTATGACCGGGCGATAGCTGAAGGCACCCTGTATTCCGGGCTTGGACGGTCTGGGGTGTTTGCGGCTCGAATACGTGGTGGGTGGGTTGGTGCAGGTGCATTTGAAGCATTACTGCAGACGCCTGGGACATTCGATCTGGTTCATCCTCAGAAACGATTTTACGCAGGTGGCGCGAACTCGGTTCGCGGTTTTGCACAGGGCCGACTGGGCCCCAGGGTCCTCACGATTGATCCTGTGCGGCTTCTGGGTCCTGGGCCAGAGGGAGCAGGGTGCAACCCTTCGGAATTAATGGATCTTTCTTGTGACCCCACATCCATAAATGAAGGGCGATTCATTCCACGTCCTACTGGTGGAACTCGGGTACTGGAGGGGAATCTCGAACTCCGTTTCCCCATCGGATTGAATCTCGAATGGGTAACGTTCACTGATGTTGGACAGGTTTGGGGCGGACGTGACGAAGTTGATCTCTCCAAACTCGAGGTAACTCCTGGTGTCGGAGTTCGATACCTCAGCCCGGTCGGACCGATACGTATAGACCTCGCATATCGCTTTGGAGCAGGGGATCCCCTTGCGGTTGTCACATCACAATTGGAGGTGTTCGATCCGAATGTGCATGAGGAGAGTGACCGTATAAAGATTGACGATAACGTCATTCCGTACGTGCGAACGCATGAGTTAGCGGCGCTTAACACCTCGATGCTTTTCGGAGACGCTTCATCATTCTCTTTCCAGCGCTTCCAACTACACATTTCGATTGGCCAGGCATTCTGATGAAGGAGATGCCAGGGGTTCCGACCGAGGGATTCGATGACTCAAGTACGGCTGAAGCAATGCCTGAAACACCGCGCATTGAGACACCTACTAAACCAGGGAAGAAGCTGGGTCGCCGCCTCTTGAGATGGGGCGGTGTCCTCCTGGGAGGGCTTTTTGTTCTTATAGGGGTCCTATCTGCTACCGGTCCAGGTCAGCGGGTTTTCATTGACCAAGTGTTAACCAGGATTCAGGAGCAGTTGGCCGGAGAGCTCAGAATCCAAGGAATACAAAGTGGCACACTATTCACTGGGGCGACCTTAACCGGGGTCGAGTTAGATGCTGAAGACGGAGTGCATGTGCTCAGGGCTGACTCTATCCGAGTACGGTACTCACCATTGGCGTGGATCACATCAAATCTACGAGTTAGTTCGATCATCGCTTGGGGCCTTGAGTTTGAGATCTCAAGGTTGGAATCCGGGCAGGCGCTCAATATCCAGCGGGTAGTGCGGCGTAGTGCGGCAATTGATTCAGTAGGTACCGCGACTGAAGCTGCTCGCCAACCGATCCATGTGGGACGAATTGCTGTGCGCGAAGGTCTTTTGAAGATCCTCACACCCTCTGGCAGCGGAAGCACGGGTAGGTTGGTTCCATCGCCTGATGGCAGCAGACAGTTGTTGTACCGGTCTCTTGAAGATATCGATTTGGATCTTGAGGATGTGATACTCCGGCCAGGCAACACAGAAAGTCTTCTAGAAGCGCAACTTGCTTCTTTATCGATGCTCAATGCGGTCACTTCTGAACCATTTCGACTTGAGGAGGCCTTCGGAGAAATTGATTTCGGTCAGAGGGGAATCCGAGTACGCGAAGGGGCATTTCGTTTTGAGAGAACGCTCGTTAGGGGTGAGGTCAGAGTTGGTTCTTGGGGAGACACTGATGTTTGGGGATTCTTCGCATCTCTAGAAACTGATGGAGCAGGAGATCTCTCTGACCTAACCTGGCTAGATGACCGTATTCCAGACGGATTATTCCGTGGGGCTGTGACAATTGCGACTGAGAATGGGACGCATGTGGGTCTAGAGGGACTGGAAGTAGACCTAGAGGGCAGCAGCCTCCAACTAGACGGTGATCTCTTATTCACTGATGTCATAACCCTTGATGACATGGGTGTGGTCATGAATCCACTTGCCTTGGAGTGGCTTGAACCTTGGCTTGGGACGGATATACCACTTGAGGGTTGGCTCAGCGGGGACGCACACTTCTCCGGGACTGAAGAGAATCTCCAGATTGATGGCCGTGCAACGCTCGTCCCCACCGGTTATGGAGGAGTAGCGACAACGGCTGATTTTGGGGGCATCCTGCACGGGGGCGAAGACCCTGGGGCAACTGGTTTAGAAATACACTTAGATCCCGTCAACTACAGCTTGGTTCAGGTGATTGCACCCGGGTTACCGTTATTGGGATCAGGGACCCTGGACTTCCAGCTTTCAGGACGAGCGCTCGCAGGACTTCGTTTCACACTTGACGTTTCAGTTGAGGCAGACGCTGTACCTCGGTCACGTGCTCTACTGCGTGGTGCTCTGCGCAGGACGGAGACAGAAGACTGGATTGTGGATGTGCAAGGTGACGTTTCACCCTTGTCTCTAGGCTTACTTGCCCAAACCCGTCCCGAACTCGGCCTTAAGGGTGAATTGACAGGACCGATTCGAGGAGTTGGACGTCTCCGTGATTTGCAAGTTTCAGGAGAATTCGATGCAGCTGGGGGCCAAATAGGACTGGGAGGGGTGCTCGACCTTACTCAGCCAGGATCGTTTTATCGTTTGGATATCGTAGGTGACAACGTCCCTTTATCGAATTTTGTCACGGAGCTACCGAGGCAGTCCGAATGGACTGGAGCTCTATCGATAGAAGGTCGGGGGTTACAAATAGATTCGATGGATGCTGCCGCGACACTGGCATGGTCTCGCTCACGTGTAGGTGGGCTCCACGTGGACACGGTGATGGCACATCTGACTGCGTCTGCCGGCATTCTCACGGTGGATAGCCTCGACGCCAGCCTTGGTGGTGTAACTGTATCGGGTGATGGCCGACTGGGAATGGCAGCTCCTTTAGATGGGGAAGCTCGGTTGACTTTCTCTGCTGAATCTTTAGAGGGCCTTCGGCCACTTCTGCTTGGCGACACTGTGATTGCGAAAGATACGCTCTCACTCCTCGAAATGGAGTTGCTGCGCTTTGAGGGTGTGGATGTTGACGCTCTGCCTGACACTGCCGATGTGCGAATGCATGGTGCAATGAGTGGTAGTGCCCGTCTGGTTGGTTCAGTAGATGCCCTCAACGTAGACCTGGAAATGGACGTATCCGGTGCCGTATACGGGCGCAATCGTGTTGACAGTGCTCACGTCGTCTTTAACGCGGATTCCCTTCCTTCCATCTCCGGTGACTGGGATGTATTGACCGAGGCATTCGGAGTCGAGTGGCAGGGTAGATCGCTAGAACGAGCACAAGTCGATGCTGATATGTCTAATCGCAGAGGTGAGGCATCCTTGAGTATCATCCGGCGAATGGGCGAGGAACTTGAGGTGAGAGGACAGTTTGAATTTGATTCAGCGGGTGGCCGTCTGGATCTAGAAGAAGCTACTGCGACTCTTGATGCATTAGTCTATGCCTTAGCCGAGCCCACTCAGGTCACCTGGGATGCCACATCTGTATCCTTTGACTCGACCCACATCAGCAGAGCTGGTGAAGATCCAATGCATATGGTCGCTTCCGGTGTACTGGCACGAGAAGGGCGATCTGATTTTCGGCTGGATCTACAAGGGCTGCACCTAGATCGAGTGATCGAGGTTCTGGAAATTGATGCTGTAGCCGAGGGCCATGCCGACCTTCTTCTCACAGTTCAAGGGTTGTCCGACGATCCCGTTATCTCTGCTGACTTAGAGATTGTCGCGCCCAGATATGCCGGTATTGAATTTTCAGCGGTTAAGGGCTTCCTAGATTACAGTGGATTGGAAGCAAACATTGATATTGAAGGCTTCGAGGGTACGAATCCCGTTCTTCGGGTGGCCGGATCAATTCCGCTAGATCTCTCTCTTCAAGAACGTGATTCAAGATCAGTCAGACGGCCGATGAACCTTTTGATCCAGGCTGATTCCTTAGATGCTGCTGATGCGTTGGATTACTTCGGTACTCTTGAGGATGTGACTGGCTCACTTTCAGGCGCTGTCCGGATTCAGGGCACTACGGAGAACCCGGAACCCGACGGTGTGGTTGATGTGCAAGCTGCATCGTGGTCTCTGGGAGCCCTAGGTGTCCGACACAGCGATGTGAATGGATCACTGACGTTTAATCCGGATAGGCGCGTAGCGGTCCATCTTGTGACTAATGCAACGGGTCGCTCTGAAATTGACGGAACAATTACGCTCGATTCAGTGCGCGATCCTGTTCTAGATCTGGCAATGGAATTCGACCGTTTTCAGGCAGTACAGCGTCTCGACGTCGAGAGCTTGATAAGTGGAAACCTCACGCTGGAGGGGCGCTACGGGCGTCCCGAGATACACGGAAGTGTGAGCGTGGATGAGACGATCTTATACGTAGATGAGTTCGCTCGTAACGTATCTGTGGTCGATTTCATGGACCTAGGAACAGACACAACTGAGTTCTTCAGGCAATCTCTAATTCGAGATATCCGGAACCCATTCTTGGAAAACCTCCGCGTAGAGGTTGATCTCTCCGTACCCAGAAATACATGGCTTCGCTCGAATGAAATGAATGTGGAGATGGGCGGTGAGCAGCTAATCGTGACCTATGATCGCAGGGAATCTGATCTCGTTCTGATTGGTGATTTACAGGCTCTGCGGGGCTCGTATTCCGTGCTCGGAAGGAGCTTTGAAGTGAACGGGGGCACCATCAGTTTCCTCGGTACTCCTGGTATTAATCCAGTACTAAATATCCAAGCGTTGAGCCGAATCCGGCGGATTGAGGATGAGCCACTGGAAGTCACTGCCAATGTTGAAGGCACGCTGACACTGCCCCGTGTTGCTTTGAGTACTGACGAAGCTGGTCTCGTTCAATCGGACTTGATCAGTTACCTGATCTTCGGGCGTGCGAGTTCTGAGCTTGCGACGGGACAAACAGCTTTCTTACAAGGTGCGGTGGGATCATTTGCGACAACGCTTGTCTCAGGAGCAGTAGCGACACAACTCGGGGCGGCACTCGCTCAGGGTGTAGGCCTTGACTACCTCTCAATTACGCAGGCTGGTGATTTTATGCTGGCCGGTGGCATCACGAACTCTCTTGCGGACACACAAATAGAGATTGGGCAATATGTTGGCCCGGACGCTTTCATCGTGCTCGTCTTTCGACCTCTGTCAGGTCAGGATGCTGGAGCTAGCGTTTTCGGCGGAGCAAGACTTGAGTATGCCTTCTCCGAAGACTATGTCGTTCAGGGTTTCTTTGAGGACAGGTTCCTCAGAAGCGGCGGTGCCGGATTCAGTTCCCTGGGAATCCCGCAGGCTCAGGTTGTGGGGGTCTTTATTTTCCGGGAATGGGGATACTAAGAAGGAAGATTGTTCGTGCCAGAGACTGAAGGCCTTTTAGGGAACACTGTGGTGTACGACAATACTCAGGATGAGCCGTCAGGCTGACCTCTTTTCGCATTAGGAGCTGCTCGCATGCAGATGATGAAGGTTTTTGGTCTTATGACAGGGCTTACCGTGCTTCTTGTGGTAGCTGGAGACTATTTGGGCGGTCCGAGCATGGCTCTTGGTATGCTCGTTTTTGCAGTCATCATGAATGTGGGGGCGTACTGGTTTAGTGATCGGGCAGTGCTAAGAATGTACCGTGCCAAGGTGATTGGTCCGGATGATGCTCCCGAACTCTACACGATGGTGGACCGCTTAAGATCAGAGGCAAATCTACCGATGCCTACCATCGCAATCGCACCCTCAGAGCAGCCGAATGCGTTCGCCACAGGTCGGAACCAGAACCATGCAGTTGTGTGCGTTACCTCTGGGATTCTCCAGCTGATCTCTGCAAGAGAATTGGAGGGAGTGATCGCACATGAACTCGCTCACATTAAGCATCGTCACATGTTGGTCGGGACTGTGGCTGCTACGGTTGCCGGGGCAATCGCGATGCTTGCGAGCGTCGCGAAGTGGGGTCTGTTTTTTGGAAGAGGAAGGCGATCTAACGGTGGAGGGAACCTGATAGTTATGATTGCCATGATGATCATCGCACCTATGGCAGCAATGATCATCCAGATGATGATTAGCCGTTCCAACGAGTTTCAGGCCGATGCAACAGCAGCGAGGATCACCAGTGATCCAGTGGGACTCGCGAGTGCACTACAAAAGATCGAAGGCTATGCCCGAAAGATTCCTATGGAGGTCAATCCAGCAGCAGCGCAGCTGGCCATCATCAACCCACTAGCTGGTTCGGCTGGTGACACGATGTCTAGATTCTTCAGCACCCACCCACCTACCGAGAAACGGGTCGCCAAGCTTCGAGGAATGAGAATCTAAAAGGCGCGTCTGGTAGGCTGGTGCATCGAAGATTCCAATTTCGTTATAGCTCTATTCATGGATTGGGCTTGTTTTGCCCGGTCAGTTAGTATTGCAGGCTATGCCGCAATCCCCATCACTTCCACCTATGACAGCTGAAGAGAAGCTCGTCATTCGTGGTGCACGCCAACACAACCTCAGGGGGATTGATCTAGAACTCCCTCGTGAGAAACTGATCGTCATCACCGGTCTCTCGGGATCCGGAAAATCGTCCCTCGCGTTCGATACAATTTATGCTGAGGGACAACGACGCTACGTCGAATCTCTTTCAGCGTATGCACGCCAATTTCTTGGACTCATGGAGAAGCCCGATGTCGATGCAATCGAGGGCCTCTCTCCAGCGATCTCTATAGAACAAAAAACCGTTGCGAAAAACCCACGCTCTACTGTGGGTACGGTGACCGAGATTTATGACTACCTGCGACTTTTGTGGGCACGGATTGGAATTCCTCATTGTCATTCGTGCGGGGATCCAATCCTCAGACAGCCGGCCACGCAGATTGTTGATCAACTCCTGGGCCTTCCTGATGGAACCAGAATCGAAGTTCTTGCCCCTCTGGTACGCGGTAGGAAAGGAGAATTCGCCGCGCTGTTTGAACGAGCACGGAAGGAAGGTTTTGTGCGAGTCCGAGCTGATGGCGAGATCTATGACCTGACTGAGCCTCCACAGCTCAACAGATATGAAAACCATGATATTTCGGTGGTCGTTGATCGTTTGGTAGTGCGTGCCGACGACAGAGAGCGCATGGCAGACTCTGTTGAAACCGCGCTGAGAACAGGAGATGGTGCCCTCCAGGTCGTCGAGCATATCAAAGGCAGTGAGCCTGTGGAGCACGTTTTTAGTGAACGCTATGCCTGCCAAACCTGCGGAACGAGTCTATCAGAACTCGAGCCAAGACAGTTTTCATTCAACTCTCCATACGGGGCTTGCGATGAGTGTGGCGGTCTTGGCACGAGCAAGGAACTGAACCCGGATCTTCTCATTGGTGACTCTGGGTCTTCCATCCTGGAGGGTGCGATTGCGCCGTGGGGTACTCCTTCAGGGAACCTGCTCCACTCTGTAATCCCAGGACTTGCAGCGGCGTATGAATTCGATCCCAATTTGCCCTGGAGTGAGCTAGACCAGGAAGTGCGGGAAGCGATCATTGGCGGGTCGGGCACGATGAAGCTTCGGTTTCCGTATAAGTCGGGATCCGGGAAGGTCAAGGCGTATTACGAAGATCGATGGGAGGGTGTGCGAGCTAACGTAGACCGACGCTACCGTGAAACCACTTCGGCATCAGTTCGCAGACAGCTTGAAGACTATATGTCCACGCTTGCTTGTACTGCTTGTGAGGGGACTCGTCTAAAACCTGAATCGCGAGCAGTAACAATCGTGGGGCGCTCCATTGGGGACATCGGAGAACTGTCGATTAGAGAAGCAGGAGGATTCTTCGATTCACTCCTTAGTGAGGAGGTCTTCCAGACTGGGATCCAATCAAATGATTGGAAACAGCCTCCTATTCCGGTTGAGATTGCTGGGCCCATCCTGAGGGAGGTCACGGAACGGCTGCATTTTCTCTGTGATGTAGGACTCGACTACCTTACGCTGGGTCGTGCTGCCGGTTCACTCTCTGGTGGCGAGGCACAGCGGATTCGTCTCGCTACGCAGATCGGCAGCCGTTTAGTAGGCGTGCTCTACATCCTAGATGAACCCTCGATAGGTTTACACCAACGCGATAACGAGCGGCTCTTAGTCACACTAGAACGTCTTCGGGATTTAGGTAACACAGTCCTCGTGGTCGAGCACGACGAAGACACGATCCGACGTGCTGACCATATCGTGGACCTTGGCCCGGGGGCCGGACGACATGGTGGTGAAGTTGTTGCTAATGGACCTCTTGAAGCCCTCCTGGAAGAGGAAGAGTCTCTTACCGCTGCATATCTACGTGGTGACCGACAGATCCTCGTGCCAGAGCAACGCCGGAAGATTGATGAAGAGAGATCGATCAGTGTCGTGGGTGCACGCGGCCATAATCTCCAAGACCTCAATGTTCACTTCCCTCTTGGTGTTTTCTCGTGTGTTACAGGGGTCAGCGGTTCCGGGAAATCAACTCTTGTCAATGAAACTCTGTATCATGCGTTAGCACGCCGCTTATACCGGAGTAATCTGGTTGCGGCAGGTCATGATCGTATCGATGGCGTTGAGTTGGTCGACAAGGTCATTGATGTTGACCAATCGCCGATTGGTCGTACGCCCCGGTCCAATCCCGCGACTTATACCGGTCTATTCACACCGATCCGCGAGCTTTTTGCTGATCTTCCAGAATCACAGATGCGTGGATACGGGCCGGGCCGGTTTTCCTTCAACGTGAAGGGCGGTCGGTGTGAGGCGTGTAAGGGAGATGGATTAGTGAAAATCGAGATGCACTTTCTCCCTGATGTGTATGTGACGTGTGATGTGTGTCGAGGTCGCCGATATAACCGTGAAACCCTCGACGTCTACTACAAGGGTAAGAACATCGCTGATGTACTTAGTATGACAGTCGATGATGCACTCGATTTCTTTGATGCCGTACCTCGCATTAAGGACAAACTTCAGACGTTAGCGGATGTTGGTCTTGGGTATATCCACCTGGGTCAGTCCGCTACCACCTTATCTGGGGGTGAAGCCCAGAGGGTCAAACTGGCTACCGAGCTATCAAAACGTGCCACGGGACAAACGCTCTATATCCTGGACGAACCAACCACGGGATTGCATTTCGAGGATATCCGGGTTCTGCTCGATGTCCTCCATCGATTGGTTGATCTTGGGAACACAGTCATCGTCATCGAACACAACATGCATGTGGTGAAAACTGCAGACTGGATCATCGACTTGGGACCCGAGGGTGGCGCTGGAGGTGGGGAGATCCTTGTGGCTGGAACCCCGGAAGAGGTTATGGCGACAAAGAACTCCTATACAGGTCAGCACCTGAAGTCGCTATTGAGGAATTGATAGATCAGTCCACATGTTTATCCAAAGAATCCCAATCACTTGTTGGAGAGCTAATGAGCATCGTCTTTCTTGACGGTGACTTTATCCAAAAGGATGAAGCGAAGATCTCGCCGGACGACCGTGGATTTCTGTTAGCCGACGGTGTCTACGAGGTGACTCCGTTCTATAACGGAGTTCCGTTCAGCCTTGATCGCCACATGGCTAGGCTGGAACGGAGCCTTGCTTGGATGAGAATCAACTACTCGCTCGACGGCCTCGAAGAGATCCATAAACAGCTCATTCGAGTTAATGAATTCCAGGATGCACCAACTTCGTATGTCTATGTCCAAATAACCCGAGGTGCTGCTCCCAGAACGCACTATTTCCCGCAGGAAGATGTTGAGCCGACTGTGTATGCTTTTGCACGAACATGGGAGCGTCCATCGCCCGAGCGCTGGGCGCAGGGATTTTCAGCGATGACTGTACCTGATCGTCGATGGAGTCGTGCAGATATTAAGACGATCTGCCTGTTACCCAATGTGCTGGCATTTCAGGATGCGATAGAAGCTGGTGCGGATGATGCAGTCCTGGTGCGTGATGGTGTAGCGATCGAAGGAGCACATATGAATTTTTGGGGCGTATTCGATGGAACAGTTGTAACCCATCCAACGACAAGCAACATCCTTCCCGGTATCACCCGGGAGGTTGTACTTGCATTGGCTGACCAGGCTGGTATCGCTCTGGAGGAGCGTCCGATTCAGGTGGAAGAACTCAAGGATGCCGATGAACTATTTTTCACGGGCACCACGGGCGAGGTGCGTCCCGTTACGACTTTGAATGGAGCGGTAGTTGGAAATGGAAGCGTGGGGCCGCTCACGCAGAAGTTGTCGGACTTGTTCCATGGGAAGGTGCAGGAAGTCCGGTCAGCTTTAGAGGGCCCTATCGCTTGACCCAGGGATTCAGGAATGCGCTTGCGGGCTTAGCGGCGTTCTTGCTGATGAGCGTGCCTGTGGGAGCGCAAGAGCTGCCTGTCGTACGGGTCATAGCTACTGGTGGAACGATCGCCAGCCGGCCCGGTGACGATCAACTGACGGGGAGCGCTTTAATTGAGGCAGTACCGCAACTAGCAGGAGTCGCCCAGGTCGAAGTCGAGGAATTTAGTCGTATTGGTTCGTCTGGGATGACGCCAGATCACTGGTTGTTATTGGCTAAGCGTATCAACGAACTCCTAGATGCTGAGCCTGATATTAGTGGCGTTGTCGTGACACATGGGACGGACACGATGGAGGAGACAGCTTATTTTCTTCATCTGACCATCAAGGATCTTCGCCCGGTGGTTTTAACTGGATCGATGCGCTCCGCAACAGCCATTTCTGCTGATGGCCCAGCAAATCTGCTTACAGCGGTGCGTGTTGCCGCGGACACGAACGCGGGTGGGCGCGGAGTGCTCGTAGTGCTTAACGACGAGATTCATTCAGCTAGAGATGTGAGGAAGACAGACAACAACCGCATAGATACGTTCCTGTCTGCAGAGTGGGGCGCGCTAGGTGTAGTCGATTCGGATGGAGTGACTTTCCGGCGCAGTAGCGAGACGCTTCATACAGTGCAGGCGCTACCTTCAGTAGCAGGGGTGGAGGCATTGCCGGCGGTACCGATTGTTGCTGACTTTGCCGGTAACGATGCCATGGTTCTCAGGAGTTGGGCCCAGCAGGGTGTGGCTGGCATCGTAGTCCAGGCATTCGGCGGGGGACGTACGAGCCCAGAAATGCGGCGAGCTATTTCTGAGATCGCATCAGAAGGTATTCCGGTAGTTTTGGCGTCAAGAGTTCCCGAGGGGCGAGTCATTGGTAGTGGGCAACAGGCGCAATCCGGTGTCGTTGCTGGAGGTGATCTTCCGCCTCACAAGGCCCGAGTTCTATTGATGCTCGCATTACTACACTCTCGTGATGGAACGGAAATCCAGGCGATTTTCGATACCCATTAGTGAGAAAAATCCGAAGATTGTCTGTGCCCTATTGGCGCCCTCTACTGATTGGGTGTTTCTGCTGGTCTGTAAGTTCAGCTACCGGTTGTGCCACTGCAGCCCCAACCGTTTCGGGGGTCATCGATCAATCAGTTGCTTCCGAGGATGGAGTGCGATTGATCTATCTCGGGACCGGGGGTTGGATTTTCGAGCGCGGAGATGATCAAGTGATCGCAGCCCCACTGTTCTCTAATCCGGGGTTGGTGAAGACTGGTTTATTGCCGATCCAATCTGACTCAGATGTCGTTGACGAGTTCATGTCTCGTTATGACGTGTCAGAGGCCCATGTGATTCTGGTTGGCCACGCACACTATGACCACCTAATGGACGTTCCCCGAGTTGCTTTAGAACACGCTCCCCGTGCTCGTATCCTTGGTAGCAGAACGGTGAAAAACACGTTGGGTAGCTGGTCGGGCGTTGGAGAGCGGGTAGACGAAGTCAACGATCTTGCGGGTGACCAGAGCACAGTCGGGACGTGGCTAAGCTATGGACCAGGTGTTCGCGTTATGGCACTCCGTTCGTTTCATGCCCCTCACTTTGAAGGCTACACACTCTTCAAGGGAACTCGCGTTCGTAGTCTGAAGGCAGAGCCGCGTTGGGCGACGGAGTGGCTGGACGGCACAACACACGCGTATTTGATTGACTTCCTCAACCCTGACGAGTCAGTAGCCTTCCGTATCTACTACCAGGATGCAGTGGCACCGCCACCTTTTGGCTTTGCTCCAGAAGCGGTTATTCGTGAGCGACCTGTTGATGCAGCAATCCTCGTGCCCGCGACATTCGATCAGGTCGACTGGCATCCGGAGGCGTTCGTCGAGAACCTTCAACCTCAACGTGTGCTCATGGGACATTGGGAGGATTTTTTCTCACCTCCAGTATCGCCAGCTGATCCACTCTCGAATTTTGCACACTTCGAAAGCCGGTTAGAGCGGGTGTTTGATGGCGAGTGGTGGAAGCCTGAACTGTGGACTGAATTCCGATTCCCAACCCACTAAATTTGGCTGCGCGGAAGGTGTTCTGGCAGATTCAGGGATGATTTTAGCCGAGGGTTAAGGCCGGTGTGGTCCTATTGACGCGGATTCTCTGCGATTCGCACAAATTGAAGCTTGCGGTTAAGTAGCAATACAGAGTAATTCTATGTAGCGGATGCTATAGAATCCGCCCATCACAGGAGGAAGTAGATGAATATCCAAGGTGCTCTCAATGCGGTAGGAGGGTTGGTCAAGGGTGTCACTGGCCTAGGCTTAACCCTTATCCCACTGGCCCTTGTAGTCGACATTATCTCACCCGGATACACCAATATTGTCAGTAACGTCGGGCAACTGGTCGATAGTTTCACCAGTGAAGGCATAACTGGTCTGGTTATCCTTCTCTTGGTATTGGCAATCGTCGACTAGACGTCTCCTTTTTTTGTAGCTCTCTCTCGAGACTTTTTTAACACATTAGGAGGCGTAGTATGGATTTTCTGGGTCCGATGCATAAAGTCGGCGGCTGGGCAAAGGCCGTCACGGATTTTGGTCTTACACTGATTATGGCTCTAGTTGTGTTGGATATCCTCTTCCCCACTTCGAGCCGAATCATTGAGAACATAGCGATCGCGGTTGATGCTTTTGGTGACCAGGGTGTCGCCGGTCTGATTGCGGTGTTGCTATTCCTCGTTTTGTATCGGCGTGGCTAGAGTTTTTAGTTTTAGCTCCTTGGCATTTTGCCATAGGATCTAGAAGAAACGGCACAAGGCTTAATTGGCCTTGTGCCGTTTCTTCTTATGCTACAACGGAAGTCTCTTCCCGCTGAAAATACGAACTCTGCTAGGCGTGCAACGTGGTTGTCACGCAGTAGTAGGGGTGTCTGTAACCAGAAAGCAGAACTTGGGTTATCGGTAAATCAAGTATGGAACTCTCAGCTGCTCAAAGGCTTGAGTCTCCGAGTCCCATGCAGAGGTCAGCTCAGCGAAGTCTGCGCCCGCCTCGATACTGAGCCGAAGCGAGTCTGTCCCGGCCAAGCGATCGAAGTGAGCCTCTGCCCAGAGCCAATCGTCGCCAGACATCGAGTATGTCTCTAAGAGCATGGCTACCGCGGCTTTCGAGGCGTCATAGTCAGTAGATTCAGGTATAAGGAGTACGCCGCTTACCTCTTGGCCCTCGAATTTTCGGTCTCCGGCATTTCTCGGAGTAAAGGTAGTTGCCTCGAACCGTACTCCGTTGATTCCGTAGCCGTTCAGTGATTCGGCGAGTTGGACGCCGTCCAGCCATGGTGCTCCAACCCACTGAAATGCACGATCTGTCCCACGGCCTACCGAGATCGGTGTACCTTCGAATAGGCAGGTGCCCGGGTAGGCGAGTGCACTTTCTACCGAAGGCATATTCGG
>Ga0209752_1000057_pt1 | contig 45864 bp, 35 predicted proteins | sample METZYME_3_250m_FD_187548 | JGI IMG/M metagenome (GOLD analysis project Ga0209752, IMG submission 187548) | Marine microbial communities from oxygen minimum zone in mesopelagic equatorial Pacific - METZYME_3_250m (SPAdes) (version 2) | ecosystem: Environmental > Aquatic > Marine > Oceanic...
CCCGCCGTAACGGCTGTCCACCTCTACCCAATTATAGCTGGGCGATAATACATAGTTAATATCGCCGCTGTCATAGATGTAATATCCATGGGCATCAGGGCCCACAGGATCATACACCGTAGGAGTTCCGATCTGGATTTCCAGGACAGAATTAGATGTATATCCACTCCCTGTTTCAATATTGACCATTAAATAAGCCGTGGCTCCTGGAATTGTTTCTTCCAGGGCACTGATCACAAAAGCATTATCATTATTATCCATGGTGCCGCTGGCAGGGATCGCCGTCCAGGCACCGGTGCCATCCAGGATTTCAATGAATGGCGATGGGCTGGTAATCGTACCTACAATATTTTCCGCAGCTGTGGCGCCCATATTCATCAACTGTATTTTTACAGTGGATGTTTCCCCGGGCGTCAATACATCTTCCGGCTCACCAATTACATCTATTTCCGCAGCAACGATCATATTCCCGGCAACATCTACCGAAACGACGCCATTGCTGGAATTACCGGTACTATCCTCCAGATTAAGGGAAAGCTGCAGGTCCGCACCTTCCGCAAGACCATTGTTCAATGAAATAATATAAGGTTCGTCCGCCATCGCAGATTCTCCGGCAAGCAAACTACCATACGCAGCCTGGGCAGTTAGAATGGTTACGCTGGAGTTTTCAGAGACCAGAGTTCCACTGATATTTGCAGCATTCTGGCTGCCGTAGTTGGTGATGCCGGCAAATAATTCAATGATTTCCCCGCCATTGGCCTCGCCATCGTTATTTCCCTGCGAAGCACCATCATTATCATCATCAATGATAATCAGTTCTGGGTTGATATGCACTGAAACTCCGGGGTCATAGATCTGGAATGAGCTTTGGTAAGGATAATGATTTCGTTTTGTAGCCGTGAGCAATACTTCACCTTCATCTGCAGATGTGATCGGGAGGCGCACCTCACCCTCATCGTTGGTGTATCCCGACTCAAATATTTCATCATCCATTAAAATGGTAACCCAGACATTTTCCACACCGCCATTTTCTCCGTTTATGATAATATCTATATAATTGGTTCCTTTGGTGACTGCGTATGTATGATCGCCATTAAGCGGCTGCGGATAGGCTGTCCACATTTGTAATGAGGCATCCCCAATCAAGGTATTCCAATGCGTGAAAATATTTGGATAATTATTTGGATTTGAAGGATAATTCCTATGCAGCATCATTTTCCCATACATCAGCGCGCCGCCGACAGATTCAATTTCCTCGATCATTGCACCATAATAGAAACCCATATCCACAATGTTGTTAAACATGGTGTGTGTCCCCAATGTAGCCGTCCCTATACAGACAACAGCTCCTTTGGGGTTGGAAACAGTGCCCGCACGTGTAAATGCTTCTGATAATGATTCCCCACTGGCAAAGGAACCAGTTCCGCAGGTAATGACAGTCGCCACTGGAAGCATATATCCATTTATTGTCTGGTTAACATTATTGGAATTGAAGCCGCTGACACCCCAATAGCCCCGATAATTAAAAAATGATACGCCTGCGGAGATACCCGCAGTCATCTGGCTGGCGAAAGAACCGTTATAGATTGTATTGATCTCTTCAAACCCAACCATATCCATGATCTCATGGATATGTTCATTCGTAATGATACATGAAATTCCTGAGGAAGATGGGTCACCCACTAAACACGCTCTTTGAAACCAGTTCTCTCCCATGTATGGTGTAGATTCATAATGCAGCAGTTTACCGATCTGAGTTTGCAGGTCTGATTGGGTATCAAAAGATATGCGGCCCAGAAACACTTCGGGATATTGGTCACCCCCTTCCAGCAAAGCATAAGGATGGTCTCCTTCACCATTGTACCCGCTCCAACTTTCGTTCCATGTTGGAATATCATAGCTGCCTTCTGCGTCGCCGACTATGGTCACATATTCAGGCGGGTGTTCCCAGGTTTCGTATGCATTTTCAATATAATCCTTCAAATTATTCTTGTTATTAACCACATTAGATGAGGATACATAATTCACTTCATAGCCAACCCGGTATTTCCAATCCATGAGGGTTTGAACCGTGTTTAATAGATTGCCAATATTACTGGGCAGGACATACAGGATCGATGGCCGTTGGTATTCTGTTAAAGTCCTGTCCAGTGACCCGTAGTTCACAACCATGGATTGATAGAGCGATTCAAATACCCTGGAGCGACGCCCAGGAATGAATGGTGGCTCACAACTGCCATTTTCCACCAGTTCTATATCCGCCTGGTGAATGATGACAAGTTCCTTGGTAACTGGATTGTACTGGAACGGTGTCATGGTCACCTGCAACAAAGATAATTCCCTGAAAACAATCGAGTTTGAAACAGATACAATTTCTGCAGGGAACAATTCATTGATCCCATATGGATCATCCGCAGCAATATGATCACCGGCTCCCTCTGTATCCCATCCATCCAGGGGGACGATGTCTACATTTTGTATTGTTTCCGATGAGATTACTGTAACATTTACATCAAACAATGTACCCGGTTCAACCGCATAATAGGTACTGGTTGAGGGCAAGCAAGGTTGACCAGATGTAACGACAGTGCCTGAATTTTTCATTACAGGTCTCACAAAGGTCTGTCCTGCTGAGCCAACTTGCTGTAATTCAAATTCCGGGGTCTGGTAGCGGATCATTTTCCCTTGAACAGACTCCATGGAAGAAAAACCATTATATGATCGCCTTCCCGAGGACTCAGCGGCAAAAATAAGTGTGCATATTATTAAATTGATGAAAAGTAGTCTTCTGTGCTCCATAGTTTCCTTTATTGAGTGATGAATAAGTGAAAAAATGATGGATAATATACACTGCCTATATATATCCCGATTCCGGCTGCCGCAAGAAAAGGTGCAAAAGGCAATGCTCTGTCCCGATCAAAGCCTTTGTGGATAGAAACAAATATCCAGATGAATAAACTGAGTACAGCTGCCCCAAAAAGCGTCAGGGCCATTCGCATTGGCCCCAGCCAGGCACCCAGCACAATCCCCAATTGGATATCACCATACCCCATTCCCTGTCGTTTCGTAATGAGCCAGGTTATGCCCATAATCATACCGGGGATAACAGCACCAATAAATATTCCCCAGAGTACGGCAGTCCATGTTATCAGGCCAAGTAAAAATCCAGCCAGAGCCAATAAGATCCCGCCCAGGATAAAAAGAAGTGGGATTTGCATGGTATGAAGGTCTACCAGTCCAATTGCAATCAACATGGCGGCCACAGACGAAAAAAGTATCGCCTCCGTGATTGGCAGCTTTGAGAATGCCCACAGGAAGAGTATCCCGCACATTATCTCTAGAATATAATTATTTCCACGAATATGGTAGTTATCAATTTCCAGCCAGTTAATTGCCAGCTTCAAGGAAGAACCGCCCAACACTCCCGCAACCCCTGCCAATAGTAAATACACAGCAGTCATTATAAACCCGACTGCAGCGCTGAGCCCAGGTGAAATACAGGCAGATAGGTAAGAACAACCATTAGAGCAATCACTGCCCCTACCACCAGGATCAGCAATGGCTCAATCAATGTGGTCATTCGTTCCACGAGTGCATTGACCTGTTTCTGGTAATAATCTGCAGCCCGGTCCAGGAGATCATCCAGTTCACCTGTCTCTTCTCCGGTAGACGCCAATTGCAGCAGAATGGAAGGAAAAACTTCAGTGCGCCTCAAGGCTGTGGATATATTATACCCATCCCGAATATAATCTGAAGCGTCTGCAATTGCTTTTTCATATACCTTGTTTTCTACCACCTTTTTTAAAAGGGCAGTTGATTCCAATACGGGAACACCGGCGCCCAGAAGAATACCAAATGTTTTACAAAATTTATTCAGGATCGATTGATTGATGAGAGCACCAAATACGGGCAACTTCAGTTTTATGGCATCCAGAACAAAACCGCCTCGCTGCGTCTTTGAGATCAGCCACAATACAAACATGAAAACCAGGAAAACAAAGATCATGAGTCCCGCATTCTGGCTGAACCAGGCACTGAACTCCATTAACTTCCTTGTGGCCATCGGTAGGTTTGCGCCCAGTTGCGCATAGACATCCGAGAACTTTGGGATGATCCAGAGAAACATGGCTGAAAGCATCACACCGAGAAAAATAACCATGAAGACAGGATAATTCATGGCCGACTTTACTTTTCTTCGCGTATCATCCAGGTTTTCCAGGTAAGATGCCAACTGATCAAGTATTTCGTTCAGGTTTCCACTCACTTCACCGGCTTTGGTCATGGCAACAAATAAATTGTTAAATACGCCGGGATGACGGGTTAATGATTCAGAAAGATTCATACCTTTTCTGATATTATCACCAACAGTGATGAGTGTTTTTTTAAACTTCTTATGTTTTTCTTCCACAGACAAACTTTGAATCGCACGCTCCAGGGTTAAGCCGGCGGAGAACATGGTCGCCAGCTGGCGCGTAAAGAATACAATATTGGATAATGGAATTCGGTTTTTAATTTTTTCAATAGAGAGCTGGATTTCATCTAAAAAAGGCCCCAGAAAATCCAATGTGTCATCCGCTTCCTTAAGAGAAATAACCATTTGACCGCCGGTAGTAAGTTTCTGCACAGCCAGATCCAGTGATTCTGCACGGATTTCGCCTTCTTTCCGTTTCCCTTCCAGGTCTTTTATTAAATACTGAAATACTGACATTACAATTCTTCTACGGTTGACCTTAAGATTTCCTCTATAGTTGTTGTTCCATCCAGGACTCTTTTTATTCCTGCTTCCCGAAGTGCTATCATACCATTTTTCAGAGCTGCTTCTCGAATTTCATCTTCATTGGCATTATCATATACAAGGCTGCGTAAGTTGCGTGACATAGGGATCATTTCAAAAATGGCAGTACGGCCGCGATAACCAGTGTTCCGGCATTCTGCACATCCTTTTGCCCGCCACAGGTCTTCCTTAACACGACCAGAATCCAGGCCAATAAAAGCCAATTCCTCTTTCGTAGGTGTATACTCATCCTTGCATTTGGCACAAAGACGCCGCACCAATCTCTGGGCCATGACCAGGTTTAAGCAGGAGCCAACCAGGAATGGAGCAATGCCGATATCCAGTAACCGAGTGATGGTGCCAGGAGCATCATTGGCATGGACAGTGGAAAATACCAGGTGGCCAGTGAGCGCGAATTTTACTGCGATATCTGCCGTTTCGCCATCTCGAATTTCCCCGATCAATAATATATCAGGATCCTGACGTAGTATGGAACGTAGGGAACCTGCAAATGTCAAACCAATGTCCTCAAAAACCTGTACCTGGTTGATACCGTCCAGCTGATACTCAACTGGGTCTTCCACCGTGGTAATATTGGTACGTTCATTTTTTATTTCCTTCAGGGATGCGTATAGAGATGTAGACTTCCCCGATCCCGTAGGCCCGGAGACCACCACTAGTCCATAGGGCTGATTGATCACTTTTTTAAATATACCAAGATTCTCTTGGGGAAAACCCAGGGACGATAGGTTAAAGTCAAAACCAGTCTTATCCAGCAGGCGCATGACAACCTTCTCCCCGTAAACCGTTGGCAAAATGGAAACACGTACATCGATATCTTTCCCGGGAGCCTTAATGGAAAAACGTCCATCCTGAGGCAAACGCTTTTCCGCAATATTCAATTTTGACAAAATTTTAATTCGCGTGGACAAACCGCTTAATGATGAAATTGGCGGGGTCATGATGATTTGTAGTACACCATCGATACGAATCCGCACTGTAACCTGCCCTTCCTGGGGTTCAAGATGAATATCTGTGGCACGTTCCTTGATCGCTTCTTGAAGGATCAGGTTCACCAGTTTTACAATAGGCGCATCTTCTGCTGAAGCTTTATCCGGGGAAAGATCAACTAATTCTTCGGATCCTTCCTGACCGGATATAACTGTGATTCCAGAGATGGCTTCATCCACTTCCGCTGATTTTTGGATCTCACCGTATACTTTTTCCAGTGCCTTTTCCAGTAGTGTCGGCCCGGTCACAAGGATTTCCGGATTCAGTTTTGTCAGTCTCTTGATAGAATCAATGGCCACCAGGTCTTCCGGATCTTCCATGGCCACAATCAGTGTTGTTTCATTTTTACTTACTGCCATAACACGATTGGTCCTGGCAAAATCCTCCGGGATCATGGCTGAAACGGTGGAATCCGCATCCAGCAGAATAAAATTATCCGCTTTTTTATATCCCAGTTGCATGGAATAAACAGTCATCAAGTCATCTTCATTGATAAAATTCATATCCATTAGTGTTTGACCCAGTTTTTCATGGGTATTCTTTTGCTGGAGCAAGGCCTCGTTCAACTGACTTTCTGAGACCTTCTGCTGGTGAACCAGGATTTCGCCAATCCTGGAAAACTGTGGATTAAATTCTGCGTTCATAAGATATATTCAATATTATTAAAGTATGACTTTAAGGGCAACCTACATTCGTGGGTGAACGTACCAGTTGAATATCCAATGGATCACTAGCAGTCATCTGCGGAATCAGCAGGGTAGCGCTGATGGTGGCTGTAAAATCTTCAAAAGTACATATGCCGTTCTCATCATCCGTACTCTGCCAGATGCATAATTCCCTAGGAAAGGTCGCCAGAATCCTAGCTTGGCCATCTTCATCTGTCTTAACGACCGCTTCACAACCAATCATATGATACCCATTCCATTCACCGTCACCTTCGCCTACGTCAAAGGTGTTGTCAATACCGTCCATACCAAAATCATCGAAAGGTTCTGATACTTCGCGTACATCCCAATTACCGTCACCTGTAGTATCAATGGCATCATGGTCATCGTTCCATGTACCCCAATCCATGGTCTCCGGATTATCATCCGTTCCATAGTCTCTCCAGGTAAAACATTCGTCGCCAGCACCAAGACCATTAACGCCTTCATCCTGGTAAGCTTCATAACCAACTTCACCCCATACTGAAACACCTGTACCGCCAAAAGCAATCGGGGCATTTGCAACAGGATTACCGTAAAAATCAATTACAATTGCTGTAATCTCCACAACCGCTTCCGTTGTGGCCATTGGCAGTGTAAAATCCCAGTACTGAAAACTGGACATCAATGTGACCTGACCAGGCATGAAAAACAAAGTCGCATCGCCTTCATCTTCATTAATAAGCGCTGAGACTGTATCCCCATTCGCTCCAAAGGTTAAGGCCCTGACCCGTCCAATATCGCCAATGGCATCCGTGGAATAAGTAATCTGGGAAAATGCCACTCCAGAAAAACTTTCCCCATTCAAATTTTCATTATTGCTGAAACTGACACCCTCCACAAACGCATCAATCACCGTGTCGGGAGGTATGGGGACTATCCCCCAATAAATATAGGTGGAGTCCTCCACTGGATTGTACCAGATATCGGAAACAATTGCTGCGCATTCAGTACGGTAAAACCCGCCGCCAATCGCTTCGGTTGCCTGCGGGTCATATTCAGCTTCGATATGGTAGGGCGCACCTGAAGCAATAATTACAGGAACCGCAACACTTTCCAGGGCATCATTGCTGCTGTCACATACAGTAGTTTCATTTGTATTTGTGGTCGCAATTACCCTGACCGGTCCAGGTTCAATACCGCTATTAATAGAGACTGTTGCAATACCGTTAACTGTCTGTACGTACACGCTTTTCTGGCCTGGTGAGTTTAGATAAGATTCATTCAATACTGGTTCAAGTGTAAAATTCACTGTGGTCGGAGTGGTAATAAGATTCCCATTATCGTCATATACTTTTGCTCTGATATCCGTGGATTCAATACCGCCCCCATCTCTTACAACAATTCTGCTCGGATTTGACGCCGGTATTTCAATGTAGGCGCAGTATCCCACAGCACTTTCCGAACCGACGATGATCTGTTGCGTTACAATAACACTATCCTGTATTTCCGGATGGTAAAATTTTACATTCACTGTCCCCGGCCCCACATTTCCATCAAAACTGTAAGCTTCGAATACCGTGTTGATCTTGCCGGCATCATCTGTAAAGCAGGTATCTGCGCATAGCAGGCTCCCTTCATCAGACTCCAGAACCAGATTCACACCAGAAAGTTCATCGCCATAGGCATTTTCCAATAAAACCACAAAATCAGTAGTGCCGCCTAACTCCACTTGATCATCTGCAGAAATATTGATAGTATACGGCCAGACCAGGTCCTGTTTGTCATATACGGAGAACTCAACATTGTCAATAATATCATTAGTATATTTCACTGTAATGATGGCTCCGGATGAACTGGTGGTTTCGATTTTTTTCTCATTCAAATCAGGAGTAAACCGGGCCAGGGCATAGCCATTGCCACCCAGGTCAGGGAAACCATATTCCTTAAAATTCGGTACATATTTAGTGGTAGGATCATTAGTGTCAAAACTGCCAGAAACCCCGGAAACGGAAAATATTAATGATTTTCCATTCACTCCTTCTCCATCCCCATCTACGAGCCGGGCAATAACAACTGCACTGGTTTGGGGGTTGGACAAAACCTCCCCTACAATGACTGGATTCGAAGTGGAGCCCACAATAAAACGGGTCACCAGAGACAAAGAACCACTTTCAGTGGTTGCGCTATCATCGGGAATTCGGTCATCGCATGAAAAATGTACTATCAATGAGATTCCCAAAATATGAAATAACAATTGAGTTATAAACCTTTTCATGATTATTCTCCTCGTTGGAATGATGGTTTGGGATTCATCACATTCTTTTCATAATTAATCATATCGTTTGTTTTGGTAATACCGGTGTAGGCATCCACCACAATTTTTGGGGTGATCTGAACTATAAGATCGGTTTTCCGCTCAACAACATTGTTGCTTGTAAATATTTTTTCTCCCACGTAGGGGATCTTATGCAAAAGTGGAAACTTGTAAACGGTTCTTTTTTTGTCATTACTCAAAAGGCCGCCAATAATGATGGATTCCCCATCTTTTACCCGGATTGTGGTGGATGATGTTCGGCTTTTCACTCTTGGTATATTGTTGTCCGGGCCGATAAATTCAAAAATTGTTGATACTTCCGGTTCAACTTTTACTGTAATAAACCCATCTGTATTGACGGTGGGAAGTATATTTAATTTTATTCCCACTTCTTCTCTCTGCACCTGTACCTGACCGCCAACCCCGCCGGAACTGAGGATATAAGGGACGATATCCACAAGCTTGATATTTGCTTCTCTGCCATTAATTGTAGTCAAACGCGAGTTGGCCAACACTTCTGCTTTATTATCTTTTAACAGCAGGTCCAATGTGAGATCGAATGCAGTTAATTGCCTGCTGAAAAATCGCGGATACAGTCTTGTTTTATCTTTTTTATTACTAAGCCTGTTATATCCCATGGTGGCGGGCAGATCAGCAAATGTTTGATCTTCAGGCAACACCGATCCCCCCCCGGCAGTGACCTCTTCCCCAGTCTCAGCCAGGATTGTGCTGTATTTAGATAACCGGGACCAGTCAATACCCAGTTGCTCTTCAGCATCTACCGCAACTTCGATAAGCCTTGTCTCCAGCATGATCTGAATAGCCGGGACGTCGATCTCTTTTATCACTTTGATGATTTCGGCGATCTTTTTTGGTGAAGCATTGACCAGCAGCCTGTTCCCGGATATATCAACCTGAATCTGTTTTGAAATATCCTGAAGGATCGTTTTTACATCTTCTGCAGAAGCGTATTTCAGCGTAATCACATAGGATGTAACTCCAACCTCCTCTTTCAGTTTTCTGGGATCCGCGATCAGGAAAGAATTTCCTACGATCTCATAACTTAGGCCAACCGCCCGGACCACCAGATTGATCGCCTGTTCAATAGGCACATTATCAAGGTGAATGGAAATCTTATCCTGCTGATTGACATTGGGGTCAGTGACAATATTGTAGCCGCTCTCTTTGGCCAGAATGGACAGAATTCCCGGCAGGAACGCGTCTTCTGCATGAAGTGTGATTAACACTTCATCAGAAGCAGCTGTGTCTGAACTGAGTTGTGCAGACACCGGCATCTGTGCTGTCACAAACAACACGGAGAGAATTACTGATTTACATTTCAGGATCATATTTTATTTCCCATACGTTAATTAGAGAGATGAATTTTTTCTGTTTCGGAGCATGCTAATAATATTTGTGCTGTTCTCATCAAGGTATTTTTGAAAATTATCATAACCCACATCCTTGTAGGTTTGTTGAAAAATACTGTTATCAATATTTTTTCCAGACTGCATGAGTACTTTCAGTTCATTGAAACTCATCAAACCAGGATTGCCGTTAACGACAGGTTTTGGCAGTCCCAGCAGTGCCTGCAGCTCGTGTTTCCATGTAGGATAATCAGTAGCCTTTGTCTTGATAGGCAAAATTATTTCTTTGGTTCGGAGCGCTTTTTTATCAGTGCTAGATGTAATAGCTGCAGCGGTAAGGATATTGTTATTTGGTGTTATTTCGTGTTTTTGATTAGCACGTTTTGTGATCTTCTTAGATTCGGCTGTGGGTTTCTCTATTGATGATACCGTTGTAGGCAATGAAGAAATACCATATTTAACTGCCGGCTTTTTAACTGTTTTCATTGTAGTAGTGGCAACACTGTTATTTACACTTTTGAATAAAGACTTATTTTTATTACGAGATTGATGATTCTTTCTGGCAATGGCTACATTGAACATATCTTCTACCAGGGATTTTGGCGGTACAATAGTGCTGGTTTGATGAGTTTTTCCGGTACTATTGTCATCCTTCAAATCCAGAGCGGGACGTTGACTATCTTGTGCTTGGTTTTGCAGGTTAATTTTTACAGGTTTTTGTGTCATTCTGGTCTTTTTGGATATACCGGGTTTACGTTCCGATGCCGCAACATCCTTTTTCTGTATTGAGATTGATTCAGGTTGTTTTTCAGAACGCTGGTTAGCCACATTGTGGTTTTCCTTAAAGGAAAAATCAGTTAACTCCTTCGGCAAACCATTTTCCTTCCCAGGTGCGGGATAGGACATGAGCCTGTTTTCATTTTTGATAATGACTTGGCTTTGGTCAATTAACACTATTTCACCGATATTTTCAAAGGATTCACCCGCTGTGATTCCAAATATTTTCCCTCGGTAATCGATCTGTGCCTGGAAATTGTTTTCCCGTTGGTAAATGAGGGCAACACGGAGTGCACTTTTATTCCTGCGGGACCTGCGGCCACTGCCATCCAGAGATAGTACATTGGTGAGTATCATGGGCTCCTTCTGGATCATGAACTGGTAATTGTTTCGCTCTTCAAGTCGTTTCTCCAGGAAAGCAATTACATTTTCCAGTTCCTCATCTGTACCAAACTGTAAATTCCTGGAACGATCCTTTATTCTATCATATTTTTTATTCATGGGGAAAAGTTTGAACCCGGCAGCAATAATAGAGACCACGAAAAAACCAACAATGAGATTCCAGATTGTTTTTGTACGATCACTCATGCGGCCACCTTCGACTTCGATTTAACAAGAGTGATCGTGGCAAGGTTGACCACGAATTCCTGGTACATAAGGTCATTCTCACTGGCATTAGATCTAATACGCTCAATCCCATTTTTCACTTCGTATTCATCGATGGAGATCAGCCTTGGCGACCTTTCAATTTCTGATAAGAATTTTCCAAATTCTTCATAAGTACATTTGAGAATCAGATTATAGGGTGACTTAAAATATTCTCCAACACGGACCCGTTCCTTTGGTTTGATATTTAGCAGTTCAATATCGAGTTCATCCATCATATCGGTCAGGTTTTTCAGGAAAGGAAGGCTGGCATCTTCTGCTAGCGAATCCATTTGTGAAAGAGCCAGGTTTTCCTGGAATAAGGTGAATACACGGTCCAGCTGACTGGCCAGTATCTGGGCACTAATCAGGTTCTCATTCAGCTCCCCTTGTTCATCCTCAAGCACAGATATTTGCAATGGTTTATCCCCAATGAGCACTGCTGCACTACTCCAGTAACAAACGGATAAAATGATCATTGTACCAAATAAGATTATATTTCTTTTTTCCGCCATGATATTATTTAGGAATATCGCCCAACAGTTTTCTTTTTTATCGCAGCTTCAAACTCAAAACGTATGATTTCCTGACCCCGAATGCTGATCCTGCCATAATCTTCCAATTTGATCCTGCTGAAATTGTCGGAGAATTTCTTGTTCGCTTTCAGGGTTTGTAAATATTCATCAATGATCTCAAAATCCTTGCGATCCTCGAACGTCAATGCAATACCATTGATCACCATTTTCTGCCTTTTGAAGCGCAAACCGGTAATGGTCATGTCATCCGGTGTCATGCTGCCCAGCATTTCTAGGTTCTTGGCCCACAGAAAACGATTCTGTTCCAGGTCCGCGAAACTCAGGATATCATCCTTTGATAAATTTTTTCCCCGGGATTGCAGTTGCTTTATTTCCACTTTCAAGCGCGCAATCTCTGACTTTTTCTGTACAATGATGCCATTATAGCCTGAATTGATCATCCATACTCTCCCGTTGGCTCCCAGGAGCAATACAATGAGCATAGCGAACACAGCCCAGCGTCCCCGTTCCCGGATGCGCTCCAGCCGGGTTTCGGCGCTTTCCGCCTTGTTGAGATTGATAACAATGTACGTTTTACTCACGTTCCATGCCTCCCCGTATTCCCAGGCCCAGAGCAACCGTATACTGATTGGGATTTGCAACTGAAAAATCAGCACCGCCATTGATGTTCTCAAACGGATTAAACACTGCCGTATCCACATTTAATTTGCTCGATATAAAATCTGCTAAACCCGGTGTCACTGCGGCACCACCGGTAAGAAATATTTTCAGGAAGAAACTTTGCCCCGTTTGCTTAGCATAGAATCGCAGGGATCGGCGTATATCCTCTACAAGATTATCATATACAGTACGTTCCGCAATTCTAACATTATCGATTCCATCATCGGCGCTGGTCTTTATCATGCATGATAACCCTTCCTTGTATAAGAGGTCCTGGGCATCCGTATAACTGATTTCATGTTTTGCTGCTGTTTCCTTGACAAAATGATACCCGCCAAGCGGCAGATCACGTGTGAAAAATTCCTGCCCCTGGCCATACACCACCAGGCTGGATGATACCGCTCCTATATCAACAATCACAACCAAACCGTCTTCCGGAATATCCTTGACAAAAGTGACAGCATTGCTGAGGGCAATTGGATTTACATCCACAATTCCAGGCTTCAGGCCGCATTCTCTTAACAGGCTCACATGGCTGTTGATAACCCCTTTTGTACAGGCGACCAGGCCAACGTCAATTTTGTCTATTTCCCGGCTGTTAGATCCAAAGATTTGATAATCAATCACAGCATCAGTTCCATCCATGGGAATATGTTTCCTCGCTTCAAAGGTCATCGCCGATTGCAGTTCATCGGACGGCATTTCCATGGTGGTGATCTGCTTAATACTAGATGAAGAACCATTGATACCACTGATCACACTCTTCACACGCTTTGGATTTAAGCCCTGCTGCCGCAGCAGCTCTTTTACAGCCATAACCCAATGAGTATGATCAATCTTTTCCGGGTCATAGGTCGCATTAAGCTCAGGGACCAGACGCAACCCGGCATCCAGGATCTTATACTCGTCCCTGGATTTCTCTACAGATACCATTTTCACATACTGTCTTCCAATATCCAAACCTAGATACATTTTGACCTCATATTCACTGTTAGAAGGTTTCCAATTCTCCGTAAGAAGCCATTTTCAGGATCACAGCATTATTGGTACTTTGCAAATCAGGGAAATAGGGCGGCGGTCTCAGGCGCAGGTTCCAGTCATAATGATAGTTTTTATCATACCCTATGCCAGGCGACACATTATATGGTCCGGGGAAGTTCCTCTTCATATAGCCGCGCTTAAATTGGACAATAGAGCCCCATAGGTTGATATACCCCCGGTAATCATCGGTTCCTGTATAAATACCGCCTACACCGGCAGACCGGTAATAATTACGGTGCCCGCCGCGCCCATCCGCAATGATCCCATAAGACAAACCATCATTCCAGTCATGATAGTCCTGAAGTGTATTTTGCCAGTAATGGGCAATAAAGCCGCCATTCATGGCCAGGATAGATGCATTGATGGTAATATCCGTTCCATACTGCTGCCCCCGTGCACCGTTGGGTCTGGTATTGGCGATAATGACATTGCCGCCGGCGATCAAGCCCAGCATATTGTCTGTTCCGCCGTCCTGGGGATGAATGACTTCACCGCTTGCATAGGAATCAATGTAGACAATATCATTGATAAGCCAGATATTGCCCCAGACCCGGTCAATCTTATCTTCATCATCATGGCGCCTGTATTCAGTAAAATCATCCGTTACAATAGTATATTGTCCATCGACAATACCCCGTACAAGCACCTGACCGCCCTTAACGTAAAGTACCTGCGGGCTAGAGCCTTTGGAAAAAAATGTGCGAGCCATATAAACGTATTCACTGTCGTAGATCAGGTCCGGACAGGTGAAAATATCACAATTGGTGCCTGCAAGACCCCCAGCGTTCCAGTATTCAAAATCAAAATGCTGAATCCGGCCCGCCTCGCAATAATCCGTTCCATTGTCCAGATGGTCATGAAAATACTGGAATTCATTCCATTCCACATTTTCAGCTAACCCCGTGGGTGCGCTGGCATTGATGAACTTTACAGATTCATTATGCAGAAACCCCTCGCTGCCCGGACCGATATAAGTGATATTTCCGCCTTCAATGGTAACCAGGATCCGGTCTTCCCCGAGGGGCAGGGCGTTTGTGGCTTGAAACAGTACAATTTTTGAACCGTCTGAGTTTTCAATACGAATATTGTCGCCCACTTCAATGAGAGCGATTATCTCATCCTGTACATTGTTGCCGCCGGCGTCGAAGGCACTCATGACCAGAAAATTATCAATATAACCGACTTCGGGCGTGAATTGGTTATTGGGGCCAAAATGGAGCCCTGAAGAATTCACAAGTAACCCGATATTCTCTGCGTCCCATATAAAATCATATTCTGCCGGCGGACTGCCCACCGGAGGAATATTATACCACCACTGTGCAACCCAGTATCCCCCCGGGACAAAATTGATCTCAGTCATCACCAGGGTATCTTTTTTGCCGTTCCTGAACAGCATATTATCCGCTTCAAAAACCCGGTTGGCGTGAGCCCTGGTTACATCAGCAGAATTTTCCGGCGGGAAAATGATAGCATCCACCGTATCCAGGATGGTGATGGTTTCTCCGCCGACATCTTCTTCAAAGACACTCTCATCACAGGCACCCCAGCTGCCGATACCTCCGCCATCGGCTACTGCTTCATGGGTGATATTGACTTCACCAGAAAATTCAGGACAGCCATAATTACTGAATATGATATCTCCATTGGTGTGCACCTTTCCTTCGAGCTGGTCATTGGCACCAAAATTCACTGTGCCCGTATTACCCGGTCCGATAGGTTTCTCTTCATTGGTGAAATACATGAATTCCTCAAAACCCTGGGGGACCATGGAAGTGTATACGGTTCGCTCAACAGACACATCGGTACCGCTGGTGCTGACATATTCAGCAACACCGGTGGATTGGGCAATGTATTGTTTCCGCGTGGAGTTGGGCAACAATTCTGTTCTAGCTAAAATATTTTTATACTTACCGATCGGTTCCCCATTCTCATCATCGCCGTAGCTCATTCCTTCTGCATAGAGTGTGGTGTCCCCAGTGATCTGGGGCAATATAACAACCCCAACTTCATTCAGCCCTGCCTCGGCCACATACAGCGCCTTCCATTCCGCATAGCGGTATTTTTCCATGGCTGCCTGGCTGAATGCATTTTTTAAATAGGCAATGGTAAAACTCATACTAACCAGGGTAAATAAAATAGCCAGTGGGGCGGTGCTGCCGGGTATCAAGGACTTAAGCTTCATCGTCTCCGCCTCCCATTGAGTTTGTGATTTTCGTTTGAATATATGCAGTGCCTAAAAATAGTGTACGATGGAAATAATGATCTTCTTTCACGGTACCGGCTTCATCCATCACATCTGATTCCATGGATAGGATCAGCTCCAGATGCATGAAGGATCGTTTGAATTCAGTCATCCCAGGATGACTGGATGGCTCATAATTCGCGGTAAAATCTTTCAGATACAATGTCCGCTGCCCGTTATCGCGAAATACACCACGGTTTGGAAACTCCAGAACACCATCAAGGGGGACATCATCGTTAAATTCAATTCCTTCACTGGCACGACATGAAATAACCAGATCCGGTGTTAGGCTTTGAAATTGCTTATACAGTTTCAGGCGCGAAAAACCGTTTAAACCATCGATTTCCACTTTTTGGGACAGCTGCAGCTCACGGGTTATTTCACGCATAATATTATTCCCGTATTGGCGCAGATCCTGCCGCACGGTATCCGTCTGGTAATGGAGCATCACCGCCTGGGCTGCGGAAGTCATACCCAGACCAATAATACTGGCCACCACGATCACAGCAGAGAGTTCTATGAGCGTCATACCGACCGATGATATTTTGAATATCTTTTTCATCATAGTTCAAACACGCTCATTACGGTGGACAGTTTTCTTTCCTTGGAAACATTTCCGGAGTAGCGGCTTGGCGGAGCCGCCAGATAATCATACCACCTGATCCAGCACTCCAGTTCGTAACGTTTAAAATCTGTGGTACCATGGTTCGTGTTTCCATCTAAACGACGGATATCGTAATACAATTTTGCCCGGATCTTGTACCTGGACTGTGCGGACCCAACCAGATAAATCTCATCTCCCTCCAGGTCGCCTGCAAGTTCTGAAGGAGAAATGGCACCATCCGCAATCCGCCCTTTCCAGTATTCCATATAATTCAGCAGTTCCTCGGAGGCTCTTTCCTTCACTTCCAGGGCATGCAGTTCACCGCGGGCATGTACAACACCCATTAACAGACCCACGGCCGCAATGGAAATGATAACGGTAGCCGTCATGACCTCGATAAATCCGATACCGCTATATGTTTTTTTAAAATTCATCCGGTTTAAAGTACATTCTGCGCGAAAAGTTTTGGATTTTCGGCAATACCCTTTGCTGTTTTTCGTTCAATACTCCCCTGGGTAACCAACCTCTGCAGGTCTTGATCCAGAGACTGCATTCCTTCTACACCGCCTGACTGTATAATAGATGGAATCTGGTAGATCCTGTCTTCACGAATCAGGTTCCGAATAGCGGTAGTGGCAATCATGACTTCACAGGCAGGTACCCGGCTCTTACCATCCTTTGTAGGTAACAGTTTCTGGGCGATAACTGCTTCCAGGCTTTCAGAAAGCATGGATCTGATTTGCCCTTTCTGCCCCGGCGGAAATATATCAATGATACGATCTATGGTTTTTACCGCACTGGAGGTATGCAGGGTGGATAATACAAGATGGCCCGTTTCAGCTGCTGTCAGTGCCAGAGAGATCGTTTCCAGGTCACGCATTTCACCCACCAGGATCACATCCGGATCTTCCCGAAGTGCTGCGCGCATGGCGTTGGCAAAACTATGGGTATTAGCACCCAGTTCCCGCTGGTTTATCAAGCTTTCCTTGGTATGATGGTAATACTCCACAGGATCTTCGATAGTGATAATGTGGCATTTACGTTTGATATTGATATGATCAACCATAGCGGCCAATGTAGTGCTTTTCCCTGAACCTGTCGGCCCGGTAAGAAGTACCAGCCCTCTGTCCAGCAGTGCCAGATTCATTAAAACGGGAGGAATCCCCAGTTCCTCACTGTCTTTTACCACCTCCGGAATGGTCCTGAAGACACCGGCCAGACCTTTGACCTGATTAAAAAAATTGACCCGAAAGCGCCCTTTGCCATCAAGACTGGCTGAAAAGTCAATTTCTTTTTTCTCCTGAAATACCTGGATCTGATCTTCATCCATGACCTGAGGAATAATGGATTCCATGTCATCCTCTAGCAAAGGGTCCATATCAAGCGGTTTCATGGTGCCGTTGATGCGTACCATAGGTACAGACCCTACACTGAGGTGCAGGTCTGAGGCGCCGCTGTCTATAGAATATTCCAGTAGTTTATTGATATTCACAGTGCATCACTCTTCTTCCGGTGACCCATAGCCGCTGAATTTCCCGACATCTGCATCAAAAACAACCTGTTGTCCGGCGCCGCCGGACATTTCCTCCGTGCTGGTGGCCGTGATCCGGCCTCCCTGGTCACTTAACTGAATATCAAAGGCCCACTTCAATTTTGTAGACCGGCTGACATCCAGTTGGCCGGAGCGTTCTAATTCTTCCACTTCACTGGGCCACTGACCTTTTATCTGATAATACATTTTAGCAGCATTGTTAATGTTTGACATCACTGTCCTGGCTTCAGAAGCATATGAACTTTTTACATAGTTCAAATAGGTTGGTAGCGCGATTACCGCTAAAATGGCGACAATCACCACCACGACCATGATTTCTATCATAGTGAAGCCGGATTGCTGGTTCCGGTTACGATTCATTACCGTATCTCCTTTTTTCAATTTAATTAATTATTATTGAATAAATATTCCGCATTTTTACATCAGGATACACAACGGGCTTTCCACCGTCTACAAAACAAAACGGTTGTGGCTTTAATTTCACTCACAACTGAGCGAGTTTATTTTAGATAGAGAATTTTAATTGTTTTACGGTAGGATCCGGAGAAAAGGTGTACAAAATAAACACCAGTGGACATTCCATGTCCAAACATATCTTTTGCGTCCCATTGCATGTGATATCTGCCCTTAGCTGCGGGGCCATCGTGAAGAACATGGACCACCCGCCCATTGATATCAACTATTTTGATCATAAGTTGCTCATTCTCAGCAATATCGTAGAATATATTAATCACTGGGTTAAATGGGTTTGGATAAGGCGTATGCAGTGCAAACTGATTTGGCAGATTCAGTTCTTCATCAGCATCCAAAAGATCATTTAGAGTGTAGACCTGGTCGTTGAATTCAAATTCTTCGAATTCGTATAGATTATCAATACCATCCCGGTGCAACATTACATCAATGACCTGAATACCGGTACTGTCATCAATAGGCTGGATAAAATATTCTTCCCAGTTGCCCTGGAATATGGCTCTATCTATCCCACCATGCCCAAATATGGTATCATTTTCAGCAAAACCAGTTATAGAATTATTGCCATTATTCCCATGCAGAATATTGGGATACTGGTTGCCTAGTATAGAGATATCACTATCACCCGTGGCGCTCAGATTGTTGAGATACTGCGAACGAAAAGTATATTCCTGTGATTCATCCAGGCTCATGGAGAATTGTGAATTATAGTCTGGAGGCAACACTGCCGTGTATTTCCAGGTTTCGCCGAAAAACCCACTAATGATAGCAAACAAATCAGGGTCACCCTGGGCCATGTCTGCGCGGGTAATGAATCCATATTCGTGATCCCCGCTATATCCGTTGCCGTTTGGGTTATGGGCCCAGATACCGAAATAACACTCCAGGCCCATAGCCAGATACTCTTCATCATAATCTTCTTCAGGTAAATCCCATAAAGGGTTATATATTTGATTTTCGATTGCACTATCCATGGCGGTTATAATTGCGTCCTGCAAGGCGGGTTCTGCCAGTTGGATGCCGTATCCATGAATAAAATGCAGAACTTCCTCGTAAGTCGCATCCCGGTGGGTGCTTTGCATATATTCACTGCTGCCTTCCGGAAATACTTCCGTGGCAAGCAGATCCTGTCCATTTACACCTGCATCCATCAGCGCCCACAAGTCTGGATTTTCGTATTCATCTTCATCATTTAACAGAAAAAGAATGGCATTGCTTGCGCCAAGTGCATTAGAGACAGCAGATTTGTCACTGCCCCAATCACTTTCCGGGAGATCTGTAAGATAGGATTGAAGGACTCCGCGGGCATGAAGGACTTGCTTTTCTGTAAAGTCGTCCTGGATCAAAATTGGAATTAAATCACCATTGGACGCCGTGACGTGGGTATACCAGGAGGCCACCGCAAGAAATAAACTGTCTACGTTATCCGGCAGGGGGACGATTCCATTTTCAGAAACAGTAATATCAATGTAAGGCAGTGTCGGAGAAGCATTCTCTCCTGTAACAGTAAGATATACCGGCACAAATACAGGATCTGCCTCAAAGGAAGTGATATTAATGGAAGCTTCATATTGACCAGGATTAAGACCTGCCGTTAATACCTGTACATTGATATCATCACTTTCTCCGGCATTCAGGTTACCATTCAATGCACCAGTATTTGCAGAAAGTACGATCCAAGGGACACTATTACCAACCGTAGCGGCCAACCAGGAAAATTCGTTACTTGCAAAATTATAATCATAGGCAACTTCTGTCCCCTGCGTTCCGCTGCCATTCTGAAACCCGATCGTGGCGGAGTTAGTAATGCCATCCATCTCACTGTAATTCACTCCAAAAGAACCGTCTGCATATAATACAATCTGGAAATCAAATAAGCCCCAGTAATCGGTATTGCCACCTGGAAGCCAGCGGACAACATTATGATACCAGATTACTGCTCTATCAGAGTTGGTATGGAAATAGATATCTCCACCGGCAGTGGCATTGGCATTATTATTCATTGGATTTAAATCATCCCAGAAGCTAAAAATAGCTGGCCTGGGCGCATTAACCGATGGGATTTCCGTATTGTTCCAGACAGTTGAATTGGCCGTACCCCAGCCAATCCAGCCATTGGCATTGACCTTGACATAATCATAGGTTTCACCAAAAAATGAAAAATCAAAAGGGAGTTCTATGTCTGCTGTTGCAAATTGATCGTTGTGGGGGAGCGTGAGTTGGGTACCCATTCCACTGATATCAATCCAATAATAATCCAGCCCATCTTCCGCGTCGGAGCTGGTCCAATAGTAATTGCCGCCATCAGGACCACCTTGGGAATTTTCGAACGGGAGTGCTTGAGAGACGCCTACTTCATATGATAGTGGCACACCGTCTTCACTGGCATTGATAATTTCCAGGATTTGGGTTCCAAAATTGCCGGCATCCAGCACAAAGGAAAACTCATCGGGGTTTACTTCTATGGTAGGGATTCCAAGGGCGACAGTGAAAGAAATAGTTGTCCCTGATTCGGTAACATTATACAGGTTTAAACCGCCCTCTCCTCCGCTGCCCTCATTGTATAGAAAACAAGCCGGGTTTGTATCATCATTGATCGCTGTGTGATTGTAATCAGAACTATAGGGCGCATTATTAAAATTGCCGTTGCTGCTCAGTGTACCTCCGGGACGGTAAAGATATATTTCATCAGGCGGCCCGGAGGCATTTCCATTACCGGCATCTGTATTAATTCTATATACCAGTAAACCGGATCTATTACCTGGGGTATTCACCTCATACAGTCCTTCTTTCTTGCGGTATTCAACCACAAAATATTCTGTTTCTGAATTGGGCGATGCAATTTTATACAAAACATTTTCCTGCTCTTGAAGCGGGTTCAGGGTGTACGTTCCGCTGGCACTGATCTCCGTTACGTCAACCCAGTCACCATATTTCCACTTCATAAACGCACTGGAATACTGGGGCGGATCCGTATTTGATTCCATCAGGTCCCAGCCACCGACTGCTGAAGGTGCTCCACCGCCATCGTAATGGTACAAGTCAGGAGCGCCCAGAACATGGAAAAATTCATGGCAGAGTACACCGACATTGAAATACCAAGAATCAGAGAGCATGAACAAATAGTCACCTACAATTGATCCGTTGATTTCAACGTCTTGCGAATATAAAGACCAACGATGCGGCCACAACAAGTCTGACCAGTCTCCTGGTGTACCATAAACAACAAAAGAAACCGCATCAACATATCCATTATCGTCACCATCAATATCAATATCTGGTGATACACTTGGTGCGATAGAATTCAAGGCATTTGCTAATAACGTATGTTCACGCAGCCCGCGTTCAGCATCATTCTGGTAACCTATTGGATTCGCCTCAGAATAGGGCTCATAATAACCCCTGGGCTGACTATCTACATATGTAGTGTTGATATCTCCAAAACTACCGGGATAATGATGGGTATTAACGGTCAATGTATTGTAAGATGTCTCATAGTAATAGTGTTTTAAGGATGATTCATCTCCATCAGTCTGAAAAAATGCATCATAATATGATCTTGGATGCGGGAATTCCGGATCATCGGAAAATTTGATAAAAACATTAATCTGATTTATCACACCAGAAGTGGGTGCATCACGATCTGGTCTACCGCTATCTTGACCAGAATAAAATAATTGATTCCTATGATAAACATCTGGGCTAATTGCTGCACCAGGAGTTAAACCATACATTGCGGGTTCAGCTGCTCCTGCCATTAACTCGGAAGGTACCAGTTCACCGTCAACTGCAATTGCATAATAAAAATATCCATCTTCCGGATTCATCACAATGGTAAAATCGTTTTCGTCGTGAAGGCGGCGGCCGTATTGGTCACCAGTGATAAAACAGTCCAGCATGGATCCATCAGGAAGTGGTATGGTCCTTGGGATCGAGTGGAACCATGTGCCAAAAAGAAACGATACCAGCGTCGATACAAATAATAATAGACGAAAATACTTCATCTATATTTGATTGATCTGTAGGGCTGGAATTGTTAAGGAATAATGGTGCTTATTTAAAAAGCACCATCTTGCGCGAAATAACACGACCATTTACCCGTAAACGGTAAAGATAGGTGCCACTGCTCACAGGATTACCTCTGTGATCAATGCCATGCCAACGATACGTAGATTGGCCCGGATGAAAAGATCCAGAATACAAAGTTCTTACCCATTGGCCCTGTAGGTTAAAGACGGATAAATCTCCAAAAGATTCATTTTCAGATTCAACCGTGATCGTTGTCACAGGGTTGAAAGGATTAGGATAATTGGCCTTCAGCGACAGGAGACCGGGCTGCATATGATCTACATCCAGTGCGGCACGATTTAAAGTCATTTTATGCGTGAGGTCACCATCATGGGATACGTGGTTTAATACCATTGAATTACCCGTCCACTCCAGGATAGAATATCTCAATTCCTGACTGCCCAGAACCCCCATTGGCGTAATGAACCGCCGCAGGAATAATACCTGGATCTCATCTTTAACATAACTGAAATAGTGGTATGCCCAGGACAATTCTTCATTATAAATCACGGTGGAACTGGATTCATAGATTAAAAATCCTTCTCGGTCTCCGCCATCAGCAATATTGACTAATATATCTTTATTATCATATGTCTCGACCTGGCTGAATAAGGATTCGGTACCGGTCCACTCACCGATAAATTCCATGATGGATTGGCCAGACAGGGCCGTCATCAGGCTCAAGGCAGCAATAAACGCCAAATATCTATGAAAAATTGATTGCATATTCATTGGTTTTTAGCCGGATAAGTTACAAATTATAATAATTTATTGCAGGGTATAATTCGGCACCGATTAAATGTGATCTGCTAATAATAAAAGTGACTATTTCAATAATAACATTTTACTGGACAGTTTCCTGTTTTGTACATCCAGAATGTAAAGATACATCCCTGCTGCTGCCTGTTTTCCGAAATCATTTTTTCCATTCCAGGTTATTTTATGGGATCCCGGGTCTCCAAATTCATTTTTGATGGTCCGGATCAGCCGTCCATCCAGGCTATACACCCGCATGGAATGATACCCGGATTCCACCAAATTATATTCTATTGTCGTTGTTGGATTAAAGGGGTTTGGATAATTTTGTTTTAGTTGGAACCCCAGATGAAAATCATTCCTGGAACGGACAGTCAATGGCCCTTCACAGGTGTTTTCATATGCACCTATGATAGATCCGGAATCTGACGCAGTTACACAATTAGATCCGTCAGATACCCGGTAGTCATTATCCTCCACATTGCAATAATCCGGATCTTCATTCAGAAGTCCTGCACCGATGCCTACTATTAGGCTATCCGTACTTGGAATTGCCGTGGCACCTCCCTCCACATTTGAAAAACTCAATCCGATGGTACTGGTATTATTATCCGTAGTCACACGAAAAATATTACCATTATTACCCCAGATAATTGAATTTTGTATTTCCACTGCCGAACTGTACATCGCTATAACTGACCCGTCACCTGCCGCATTGCCTGCAAACGTGGCCTGGTTTAAAACAATTGCAGCCTGGTATCCTACAATACCTCCACCAAAATCCGAGCCGTTATTTTGCTCAAATGCCGTCCAGGAAATATTTCCTGTTCCGCCCATCTGGTAAAGGCCACCTCCTTCGATGAAGGCATCATTTTCCCGGATGGTTGCATAGAGCAATGAGGGTTCAGCACTTTCAAAATATAGCCCTGCCCCCCAATAGGCAATATTTGATTCTACCCATACACCGTGTAACACTGGCGATCCGCCTGTAATGTAAATACCTCCTCCGAGGTTGGCGCTATTTTCCCTTACAGTGACATCAACCAATAATGCATCTGAATCTGACAGGTAAATACCACCTCCTATCTCCGCGTTATTATCTCTAATAATAAGATTTTCCAAAACAGGAGAACAATTTTCGATCACCAATCCGCCTCCATAGGGGTCGGAACCGCCCGATATTGTTATTCCCCGCAAGGTGGTATTTTCACTTTCACTTCCGGAAAGCACCAGGCAGGTTCTCCCCACAGGAGGTGAAGATAGAATCGTTGCATTGATAAGATTGAAGTTATTCTGTTCATAAGCAAGGGACTCCAGTACAAGCTGCTTTTCAATAAAATTGATGGATTCAATATAGGTACCGGGGTTCAATCGAATGGTATCTCCATCCGCCGCACCATCAATGGCGCGCTGAATGGTGGCAAAGGGTGTTTCCAGACTGCCATCCATATCATCATTGCCGTCCACGGCAACATACCATGATGGGCCAACATTGATAGGACCGCACCCAGGTCCAAAACAGCCCATAAGATCATTATTATCACCACCAGAAACGCAGGTCGAATTTTCCCTCAAATAGTAATTTCCGGCGGACTCATTACAGAAAAATGGTTCCACTGCCATATTATAATCGCCCCAGGTCAGGTTCGCATTGCCATTTGTTACAATTCCATCTTCACCATGTTCAACATTTGAATAATCAATATCTAATGAGGCTTCATCACCGGAATCACGGAAATAGATTTGCACATCTTGATTGCTGTAAATGATGGAATTGGTTATAATAACTTCGCAGTCATCTCTCAAGTAAAAACCGTCACCAAATAACCCGGCTATATTATTGGCAATCGTAGCATGGGTAATGTCCACAAAAGAACTGCTTCGAATATATAAACCTCCACCTGAACTTGCTGTATTATCTGTAATAAGTATCCAGGATAAAACTGGATTGGCATTGTTAATATACAGACCTCCACCCAATCCTTCTGAAATATTGTCTTTGATGGAAAGACTATCAGCAACAAGATTTGCATCATCCTTCAGGACGATACCGCCCCCCGTGTTTGAGGCTGTATTGTTTTCCACAACAGTTGATGACATCATCGGTGATGATATCGACCGGAGGTAACATCCACCTCCGTATTCGGCTATATTTCCTGTAAACCGGCAATGAAAAAACTCAGGGCTGGAACCGTTGCGAGCATACAGTCCGCCGCCCACATCATCCGTACTATTATCAACCACAGTGCAGTTTTGAAAAACGGGCGACGCTTCAAAACAAAAAATCCCGCCGCCGCCCCCGCCGGTACTGTTATTGTTCTGTATGGTACAATATACGATGGTGGGTGAACTTCCCTGGCAATAGATACCTCCGCCGTAATGGAAATAAGAACCATTTTCATCCGGGTCTTCATTATTTCCATTTCCGTTTTTAAGTGTAAACCCGGACAAAACACTATTGTTATTTTCACCGTTTTTGAACGTGCATACGCTGCCATTTTCCAGGCCGTCAATAACTGTACTGTCAATGAGTAAGGTATCATTTTCAATTTCAAAACGGGATGTGATAACAATTGCTTTCCCAAGAAAATCAATATTTTCATAGTAAAACCCAGGGGCTACAATGATAGAGTCTCCATCTATTGTAGTAGCTATGGCTGCCTGGATTGCTGCGTAATCACCAGGGACAGTATATGTTGCTGCTGATAAGGCAGAAAGTGTCAACATGAGAAATGGAATCAGAATATTTTTAGCCATGAGTATTGTAAATATAAATCGGGGTATAAATTAATTATTTTTAACCATATTTCAGGATTGATGTATGCAGTTCAAATAGTAATTTCCGCACTGTTTTTATCGCATTTTACTTTTATACGATCTTGATCGCAGCCGTACCAAAGGAAATATTACCCCTGGAAAAACGTGTTTCCGCAACACCATCTACTGTAAAGGGACTTACCAAGGCTGGTATCACTGTACAGGTGGAAAAGGACGCTGGGCTCAAATCCTACATTTCTGATAGTGATTATAAAGAGGCTGGAGCTCAAATCATAGAATCTGCTGCAGCACTTTATTCAAATGCAGATATTATTTTAAAAGTCCAGAGTCCGGGTATTGAAGAAATTTCCCAATTCAAACCAGGAGCCGTCTCTGTCTCCCTCCTGCAAACAACACGGGCTCCAAATTTTGTAAAGGCCATGGCTGCAGTTCCTGTTACCGGGTTTTCCATGCACCTGATTCCGCGAACCACCCTGGCTCAGAAGATGGATGCACTATCTTCCCAGGCCAATATTGCCGGTTATAAAGCAGTCCTGATGGGCGCTGGCAGGCTGGGGGTTTATATGCCGTTGCTCATGACAGCAGCTGGCACGGTCCGCCCGGCAAAGGTTCTGGTTCTTGGTGCCGGTGTGGCCGGTTTGCAGGCCGTTGCCACGGCAAAAAGGCTGGGGGCGCAGGTGGAAGCATTTGACGTACGCCCTATCGTCAAAGAGCAGGTAGAATCTTTGGGTGCCAAATTCATTGAAGTCGAAACAAATGATAATGATGGTGTCGGCGAAGGCGGTTATGCAAAGGAAACTTCAGAAGATTATAAACAACGACAACAGGAATTAATCCATGAGCACATTACTAAAGCAGATTTGGTTGTAACCACTGCCCTGATCCCCGACCGCCCCGCACCGCTGCTGATTCCGGAATCCATGGTCAATGCCATGCGGCCAGGTTCTGTGATCATGGACCTGGCTGCGGAGAACGGCGGGAACTGCGCACTAACCAGGAAAGATCAGATTGTGGAACATAAACAGGTTACAATAGATGGCACTTCCAATATCCCTGCAACCATGCCGGTTCATGCCAGTGATCTGTATGCAAAAAATGTCACCGCATTTGTTACTTACATGATCAAAAATGGGAAACTGGATCTGGACCTGGAAGATGAAATTATTTCTGGTGCTCTTTTTACCCATAATGGTGAGATTACCCATGAACCGACCCAAGAAGCAGTCTATCACTCCCGGGAGTCATAATGGATATCAATATAATTACTGTTTTCATACTGGCCATTTTCGTTGGTTTTGAAATTATCACCAAAGTTCCTCCTACGCTCCATACCCCGCTGATGAGCGGTTCCAATGCCATTTCCGGAATCGCAGTTGTAGGAGCGATCATTGCTGCAAAAATCGGCGGTGATACCGGGACCTGGCTTGGTTTTATTGCAGTGATCTTTGCTACAATCAATGTGGTTGGCGGATTTATGGTTACGGACAGAATGCTGAAAATGTTCAAGCGGAAATAAAGAAAAACAGTGGAATTTGTAAATATTTTTTACGTTTTTGCTGCTGTATTATTTATACTGGGGCTGAAGAAACTAAGCCACCCGAAAACAGCGCGCTCCGGCAATACAATCGCAGCTGCAGGTATGTTTATTGCCATAGTGGCCACACTCATTGCCTATGACCAAATCGACTATCAATTGATCGCAGTGGGTATGATCATCGGAACAATTATCGGGGCAACATTTGCAATCAAAGTAGAGATGACCCAAATGCCCCAGATGGTTGCCATTTTTAACGGTTTTGGCGGGGGCGCTTCTGCTCTGGTGGCTGCGGCGGAATTCCTGAAGACCGGGGATATCACCACTTTTACACTTTCCACGATCATGATTTCCGTTTTTGTCGGCACCCTGACCTTTACCGGCAGCTTTGTTGCCTTTGGAAAACTCCAGGGGTTCATTTCCGGGAAACCGGTTGTATTTCCGGGACAGCAGATTATCAATGGTCTACTGGCTCTGGCGCTGCTGTTTATGGGCATCTATGTTGTTACAACTGCGGCAGAGATCAATTTATTTTTTGGTGTCATTTCTATTGCTGCAATTCTGGGTATTACACTTACAATTCCCATCGGTGGCGCCGACATGCCAGTGGTCATTTCGCTATTGAATTCCTACTCTGGAATTGCCGCCACTGCTACCGGCTTTGTGTTGATGAACAACGGCTTGATCATTTCCGGCTCTCTTGTCGGGGCTTCCGGTCTCATTCTTACAAATATTATGTGCAAGGGGATGAACCGTTCCCTGGCCAATGTGATCTTTGGTGCTGTGGGACTGGAGCAGGAAACAACCGGGTCGGACGGCGCAAAACAGATGAATGTGAAGAGCTATTCAACTGAAGAAGCGGCCATGATATTTGATGCCGCAGATAAAATAATTGTGGTGCCTGGTTATGGCCTGGCTGTAGCCCAGGCACAGCATGCTGTGCGGGAAGTGGCTGAATTCCTGGAAGCCCAACAGAAACAGGTTTTGTATGCCATTCATCCTGTAGCCGGCAGAATGCCGGGACATATGAATGTACTGCTGGCTGAGGCAAATATACCATATGAACAATTAAAGGACTTAGATGAGATCAATCCTGAATTTGAAGATTGTGATGTGGCCCTTGTTTTGGGAGCAAATGACGTAGTCAATCCCGCTGCCCGGCACGACACTTCATCACCCATTTACGGAATGCCAATCCTGGATGTAGACAAATCTCGCACAGTGATGATCAATAAACGGACCATGAACCCCGGATTTGCCGGTATCCAGAATGAATTATTCGGCTATGAAAATTCTATTATGATCTTTGGCGACGCCAAGGAGATGCTGCAGCAATTATTGAAAGACTTGAAAGGTCTGTAAATCATAGTAAAAACCCCGTTCACAGGGGTTTTTACTATTGGCAATTTATTTTATTATTTTTCTTTACTCATATCAACCATAATCTTAGTCGTACCTGAATATAAACCAAGCGTGATATATTTAGAACAGACCGCTTCTGCATAATCTTCTGAGAAATATCTCCCAACCTTAAAGACACGCCCTCCGCGATCTGCTACATCTTCCAGATCCGGCAACAGCTCTTTCACTGCCTGTACTTGTTCGTCTCCCTGCGGAACGATATTCACTTCAAACATTTCCATTTCTCCTCCCAATTCGGAACTAACGTAATAAGCAATCATACCAGTGAACTCCGCAACAGCCATAGCTTCTTCTTCCGTTACTTCATCATCCGCTTCGGCCATCATATTAATCAAATCAACCAAACCTTCCGCAACGTCAACGTCAGGCCCTTCATCTAGATAGGATTGGACCAGTTGTTTTAATTCAACCAGGTTTGTTACATCTTCAGGCTTCCCGGACTGCAGATCGGGGATATCAATATTCCATTTATCCGCGAATTCTTTGATCAGGTCAATCTCCTCTTGGGCCACATCATCATCGATTGCTGCTAATTTCATTAAAATATCAATAATTTTCTTTGCACCTCTTGGACGTATCATATCACTAATGAGATCGCCAGACTCCTTTCGTTCCAAGTTCAGAGCTCTTCCCAAAAGTGTTAAAAACCCTACCCCTCGATTATTGTCCACATAATAGCCTGTACCAATCATGGTGAATACGAATGCCAGAAACAAAGCAATGACACTCTTTGCTGCAGAAAAATAATCATTTGTAATTAACAGACTATTCAAAAGGAACGGGAATCCAACAGCAAATCCTAACATGGCAGCTACGATGGAAATACTGTTTGCTACTTCTTCATTTTTTCTTCGCTTCCAGATTTTATTCACCGTTAAATATCCTTTGATCAGGGAGAAAATCAATGCACTGGAAACAAGAACGCCGATCAGCTTTTCAAAAATTGTTGTACCACCTTCAGGTGAAGCTAAAAGAACGGAAGATAGAATAATTCCGAGAATAAACAGTTTAATAGATTGGCCCATTTGAGATATCCTGTATGTTTGGATTTTCTAAAAAGATAGTGAACATATTCAGTGGAAAATCTAAATCAATATATGATTATAATAAAATACTTCATATTCGTCAGTATATATCAACAAAATAATTCCTGGATTGATTTATTAAATCCCCCAACAATTTTTTATCTTCTGCATTAAGTCAGCAGGTCAGTTTAACCGGCCATCGGGCAGGGTAAAGTGCACGTAGCCATTTTTTTTAAAAACCAGTTTTTCATTCGTGAATGATAATTCCCGGTCATTATTATTGCTGTAATCTTCAATACTGATCAGATCTGGCCTGATCACTGTTTCTGAAAAATTGTTGTCCTTAAGTATAATTGAACCTGGGTAAAGATTGCTGCTTCCGTGTTCATCCTGCAGCGTAACTGATTTTACAACAATGTGCCCCAGGTTCTTTTTCTTTACATTCACGGTTCTGGCTCCTAGGAACATCGTAGCACTGACTGTAAGCAAAATACCGGTAATGAGTCCTGTTAAATATTGCTTCATCATTTCCTCCTGGTTAATGAGTACTGCAATAATACAAATAAGGGAAAAATAAATAAATAGGTTTCAGAGCCAGTCTCAGCCTTAGAAACAGTGCCTGGTCAGTCGCAGGCAGATCTCCTATACCTTGTCCTGTTGCAGGACCTTTCCTTTTCGATACGTGATATTTTCTACATGGTGACCATCGTCGTCATAGATTTTCCATACACCGTCGCGCTGACCATCATTCATAATACCCTCTTCTTTGATGGTCCCATTATCATAATAATTTGTGATGGGGCCGATCAATCCCGAATTACTCTTATCTATAATCTCGCCATCCAGGTAATGTGTTGTTCGAATCAGTTTTCCTCTTTTGCTGTATAGCAGCCATTCTCCTTCACGTTGACCGCTCTTCATCACCCCTTTTTCCTTGATGCGACCATTGTCATGATAAGAAAGAAACGGTTTTATTTTATGTGGACTTTGTTCACTGAGGACCTTACCATGGTCATAGATCTTGATTTTTAATAATTTTCCCCGGGTATTGAACTCTTTCCACTCCCCATTTTTTCTGCCTTTGGAATATTTACCTGTTTCCTTGATGCGGCCATTATCATGGTAGGTCACGGCAGCACCTTCCCGGAGCTTAGGGCCACTCTCTTCTATCATAGATATGGTTTTTAGAGTTTCTCCATTAGAATAGGTTACAGTTTTTGTGTGTACACCACGGGAATCATAAAATTTCCAGACCCCATCCCGTTTGTTATTATTGGTCATCCCTTCAGCCTTGACGCGTCCGTTTTCATGATATTCTGTAATATTTCCGATCGCTCCAGGATTTTCCTGACTCATGATATCGCCGAAATCATATATTGTAATAGTCAGTAATTTCCCTTTGGCATCATAATGCTTCCATTCACCATGACGTTTCCCGGCATTTGTAATACCCTGCATCTTAATACGTCCATTTTCGTGGTAGATCACAGAATCCTGGATAGCACCTGGATTTTCTGTTTTGATTGCCTTTCCTTGATCATAGGTAACAATAGTAAGAAGCTTTCCTTTTTGGTTATAGTTTTTCCAGTCACCATCTTTTTTCCCCGCTTTATACTGCCCTTTTTCTTTGATGCGGCCATTATCGTAATATGTAATAGCTAAACCCTCGCGCTTTACCATCTTCTTCTGCTGCTGAGCCTTGGTTGTCAAATTCTTATAATATGTCCGGACAGATTCTTCATTCACTACTGCATCTATATCACCACTGGCACTGAATTCCCTAATCACATTCTCCTTGTAAGTCTGGAAAAAAATATCCTCCTGGTTGTCACCAAGTTCTACCCGGGCAGCATCAAAAGCATGATTGATCTCTTCTATATACAAACGATACTGCTCCAGCTTATGATCCATCTTCATCTCATGATTCCGTTTTGATGATATTGATTTGAAATGGTCCGAAAAATTCCGATCCTGATTCGCACTCAGGCTTACTCCCGAACGACCTAGACTTTTTTCTATCAAAGATACATACATATCCATAATCTCGTCCTCATCCATACGAATCCGGGAATAATCAGACCGTAGGGAACGTGCCAGGCGCACATATTGAATACCCTTAACAGGTTCAGCTAAGCGATGGGAAATATAGACAAACTTCTGCTGCAGTGTATTGCTGAAACGGGAAATGATCCCGTAGGGAATCATATTGGACTGCGCCACCTCAGGGCGGCTTCCATGATTCTCCAGCTGCGCCACCCGGCCCCGATCTAGCTCAGAATCCGCAAGGACAACACCGTCCTGATCGATCAGGGTTATCCGTATATCGGCAGACTGGGCATAGATCTCAGACGAAACCTGCAGATCACTTCCTGCATTGCGGATATAATCTATAAAGGTTCCAAACTCAAGCTTGAGAGCATCGGCAATCTCCTGGCTCTTTTCTTCCAGTTTGACCGTATAAGCCTTTACCACTTTCTCATTTTGTTCCAGGTCAGAATCTATATTCTTCTCGGCCAGTTTAGATTTCAGTTTCACTACAAAAGAATTTAAAAAAGATATCCTCTGCGACGCATCCATATCCACATCGGAGGCGGACAGGGCCTTGAGTAGTTCATCTTCATATACCCGCAGGGCCCGCTGCTCTTGGATTTCATTCATAGCCTTGGAAAAACGTACATAAATGCGCCGGTCGTCTCCTTCTTCCTCGTCACACCCATAGGCCACATATAAAAACTTCTTATGCAGTGTTTTACTGTAGCGGGTGGCCACTCCATACTCTTTCGTTTTGGCCGCCAGAATCTCTGGTCGGGTGCCATGATTATCCATGGTGGCAATATCATTTTCCTCCAAATGCGACTCCGCCAGCACATTACCATCCATAGCAATAAGCGTGATCCGCAATTCTGATGTGGATCGATACAACTGCACACCGCTTTGTAACGAACCTTCACCATAGTTCATATGGTATATAAAGTTCTGGATTTCATTCTTCAGAAAAGAAATCTCCTCTTCCAGATGCAGGGCACTGACCTCAATATTGGATTCAGAGACCTGAGATTGAAAGTTGACAGCAAAGTCGAGCTTTTGCTGATCGGTAAGTTTCATGCCCAGTTCTTCTAAAGTACTGGTAACCTGGGTATGATAGACATCATTCAGTTCATCCCGGGTTATGGCCGTAACTGGCGCAGATTTCTTTTGGCTGGCCGGGAACAGGATTTCCAGTTCGGTCCTGACTTCCACGGGGATTCCATTGAGCATGGCCGGCGTAAAAACTGTATTCTCTATGGCACGGGTCGCCGCCTGGTCCAGGATTGCAATGTTACTGCTTTTCAGTACATTCGCGTCCCGGGCATTGCCGTCCGTAGTGACCAAAAACTGCACCATCACTGCTGAACCGGAATGGACTACATTCACAACCGGTGCAATGGAAGATTTTGGTACCGGTGCAGTATCGAATTCTTTATATTGAATGGTTTGAGGTGCATGTACCTGCTGCGGTTCCTTTGAACACCCAGTGAATAGGAAAATGAAAAAGACAAAAGATGCAAATTTTTTCAAAACAGTTTTCTTTGGTAATTGTGGATATTTATTATGGAAATTATTAATCAAAACATTTTTTTGTACTACGTCACTACCACTTAATACTAATATTTTTTCCTTTTTATTAATAGGAATTGTTCAACTTTTGATAAGAAATGGTTAATTTGAAATATTTACTAAATGCTACTTATTGTACCAATCATCACTGCCCTGCTTATTGGGATTATTCTCTTGAGCATTATTTTCAGAATTTATACTGGCAGTGATATCCGGCAACCGCATCGGGAAACAGCCACAAGATTTATGAAAATTCTGCAAAATAAGAATCAGATGAGAACCCGGATTAGAAAATTCAAGGATTAAATTGATCTGCTACAGTTTATAAAGATGTGTCTTGTTTGATCACATCTCCCACTAGGTAAAGGATTGTCCTGGCTAATTTTCCTTTTTCATTATAGAATTTCCATTTACCATCCCGGTGGCCCATATAGGTCTGACCCTGCTCTTTAATCCGGCCATTATCGTGGTAGGTAACAATATCCTCAATCTTATCAGGGTCTTTTTCAATAATGATTTGACCATTTTCATATAAGACTATTTTAGAGAGTTTTCCTTTGGAATTGAAGATTTTCCACTCACCAGCCCGGATATTTTTATGGGTTATGCCCTTTTCTTTCAGCCGGCCATTGTCATGATAGGAGATAAATTCCCGTACATCATCCGGATTCTCTTCCATAACTACTTCACCCAGCAGGTAATGAGCTGTCTTGGCTAATTTTCCATTTTCATTGTAGAATTTCCATTTGCCGTCCCGGTGACCATAAAAAGTTTTGCCTTCCGCTTTGACGCGACCATTATCATGGTAAGCAATGAACTCCTTGGTTATATCTGTCTCCCGCTCCACCACCAGTTCTCCGAAATCAAAGTAAGCTATCTTTTCCAGGTCGCCCTTTCCGCTGTAGATCTTCCATTCACCATCGCGCTCGCCGTTATTCATGATCCCTTCTGCCTTCACACGGCCATTGTCATGATAGGTGGCATATTTTTTTATGACACCAGGTTTTTTAAAATTAGTGATTTTCCCCGCAGCATAGGTTTCCACTTGCAGCACCTGCCCTCTGGAATTATAGGACCGCCACGATCCTTCCTTTTTACCATTTAAATATCGTCCCTTTTCCCTGATCATACCATTGTCATAAAAGGTTGCATAGGGCCCGTCTTTCTGCTTTACTGCAATTGCTTCGTCTTTCTGCTTTACCGTAACTGTTTCTTCTTTCTGCTTTACCGTAACTGTTTCTTCTTTCTTCGTTTTAGAATTCCCCTTTAACAACTGTCCGCTTTCCGACCAAAACTTCCATTCCCCTGCTGGTTTACCATCTTTGTTCAGGCCTGTCTTTTTCTGCTGGCCGTTAGGCCACCACACCGTGGTTTTACCATCACGGCTACCGCCTTTGTAAAATATTTCCTGGCGTTTTTGCCCATTATCATGCCAGTACGTATATAAACCTTCCTTTTGTCCACCCTTGAAACTGCCATCTTCTCTGCGCTGGCCATTTTCATTCCAATAGGTAAAGTAGCCATGCGGCTCCCCATCCTTATAAAACCCAGATTCCTTTTTCTGGCCGCCACTGTACCAGATCGAGCTGGGACCATTTAATTTTCCATTTCGATATGTATGCTCAAACTTTTTCTGACCATTTTCAAACCATTTACTGTGCACACCATTCCTGCGTTTTCCTGAACTGTATCCCTCTTCCTTTTTTTGCCCATTCATGTACCAGGAACTAAAGGATCCATCGATATGACCATTCAAATAACTGGTCTGCTCTTTCTTATTTCCATTGAGCCACCAAAGAATGTGAGGACCATGCAGTTTTCCAGATTTATAGTGGATCTCTTTTTCCAGATGGCCACTGGCCAGCCAGCTATTATATATACCATCCAGCATCCCATCCAGATAATTTGCTTCCTCCTTTTTCAAATGATTCTGATTTGGAGAACCAAAAGGCCCATTCAGATCCGCTATTTTCTGATCATCATTTAAGATTTTACTGTCGTTAGCCCACCAGATTACACTGGGTCCATGCAGTTGATCATTTTTATAGGTCCGTTGTTTTTGTATCTCTCCGTTGGAGGACCAGCTGCTATATATCCCATGTAATTTCCCATCGCGGTAGTTTGCTTCCTCCCTGATCTTGCCGTTTTCATACCAGGTTTTTCTGGGACCGTGTAATTGTCCCTCATGATAGGATATTTCTTGTTGTTTTCTGCCATTATCATGGAGAACAATATTTAAACCATCCTTTTCCCCATTTTTATAATAACCCTGTTCATTTTTTTCCCCATTCTTGTACCAAAACATAAATTTTCCATTTTTAATGCCGTCTGAGTATCTGATTTCTTCTTTGATTTTACCATTTTCGTACCAGTAAGTGTATTTCCCATCCCAGTGTCCTTTCCGAAGCATCACTTTCATCTGGGGCCGGCCGGTTAAATACCAGGATTTGTAATAACCATCCTCCACACCATTTTTATAGACCTTTTCCCAGTGTTTTTCGCCATTATCATAGAGTTCAAACACCTTCCCGCTGAAGGGTTTCTCAGAAAATGGCATATATTTGAGACCGCCATAGTCCAATAAATGGTTTACGTTGACTTTATGCTGAGCCAATCCTGTCGACATCATCAGCACGATGGCCATCAGATATGTTTTTTTCATTTGCAATATCATGATAAAATTCCTCTCAAAAATCAAATTTAACGATATTTTATTAAAAACAAATGAATAATTCCATTAAGAATCAACCGGGCCCTAAGTTAGTACACCGTGGTATGGATCAGGTCACCGGATTTATAGGTTTCTTCCTTGAGTTTTTCCCCTCGCTCAGACCAGGTGGTCCACATACCATCTTTGCCCCAATCCTTAAGGGTCCCTTGCACATGTTTCTGGCCATCCGGCCACCATGAGGTGAATAAACCTTCATAAAGACTGTCATTCCTATAAATACCTTCCTCCTTTTTTTGTCCATCCTGGTACCAGGCAGTCCACAAACCATCTTTGCGTCCATGTTTCCAGGATTCCTCCTGTTTCTTATTCCCGTTTTGGTGCCAGAGAATACGAAAACCGTTTTTCTCTTCGAGCCTGAAATTTCGTTCTTCCCGTTTTTGACCGTTCGGGTACCACTCTGTAAAATAGGTACTGATCCCACCAACATAGGTCACCTCTTTAAGCAAGGTCCCTTTTCCATCCAGTTCAAAAACAACACCGCTGTAAGGTTGACTGGATGTAGGCGTATAAATTTTTCCTTCAATGGTCTCAACCGTTTTGATATTCCAGCGTTCCTGGCTAAATGCAGCATGAACCAGACCCGCTGCCAATAAGAGATTCTTTATACATGAACCCATCATTTAAAACAGTTTCGTTTCTATTAGATCACCATTCCGGTATAATTCTTGGAATTTTTTATTCCCAAAATCATCCCTTCCTATCCAAGACCCTTCTTTACCCCACTCTATATATTTGCCCTCCAATGTCTTTATTCCTTTTTGATTCCACTCTGTATAAAAACCATTGTAGAGGCTGCCTTCCTTAAATAATCCTTCACTTTTTTTCTGTCCATTTTCATGCCAGCAGGTCCAGCGTCCATCCTCCAATCCATCCTTGTAACTGCCTTCCCAATACTTGCTACCATCTCCCCGGTAGCTGGCCCATTTACCATGAAGTTTTCCCTGGACATATTTCTTTTCTAACACCAAAAATCCAGATTCTGTCCATTCCTGCCACATCCCGTCTTTTTGATTTTGTTTGTAAGTCCCCTGAAATCTTTTTGAGCCACTGATAAAATATTCCGTGGATTTACCATGTATCTCCCCGGCTTGATAATCCGTGGCATATAGTTTATTCCCATCTTCGTCCCAGGCCGTCCACAGACCATCTTTTTGCCAGTCCTGATAGGAGCCCTCAATACTTTTCTGGCCATTGGGATACCATTCTCTGTAAATGCCATTGAAAAGTTTACTTGTTTTATAACTGCCCTGCTGTTTTTTCTGGCCGTTCTCATACCAGTATGACCAGAGCCCATCCTTCTCGCCGGAAACATAATTGCCCTCATATTGTTTCTGTCCGTTGGTATACCAGTGAATCCATAACCCATGTTTTTCCCTTGCTTTCCAAATCTGCTGGTCCTCCTTCTGCCCTGAATTATACCATTTGGTCAAATAGCCGTCATTCTCACCAATTGCGAAATTCCTTTCCTCTTGTTTCTGTCCATTGCTGAACCAGTCGGCATAATGGCTTTCCCCTTCACGGCGGCCCTGTTTATAGAACACCTGTTCAACGATATTACCCATCTCATCCAGTTCAAATACCTCTCCCGTATAAGGTATTTTTGAGACCGGTGCATAAACCAGGCCATTGATCTCCCGAATGTACTTTTTTTCCCAACTAGACTGAGAGCACGCGAAGCTACATAGGAAAAAGAGCGTACTTATATACTTTGCAGATATATGCATAGGGTAAGTCGAACCAGAGGAAAATTGTTTTTCCATTACGGATTTTATCGACGAACCATTCTAAATACAATCGAGATTATTTCATGCTGATGAAGCCCAATTAGCTGTAAACTTCAATTATATTTTCTTTATACTGGTGCATTTTTTCAGCCACCGCTCATATTCCATCCGTTTATTTACAAAATGATCAATGGTGCAACGCGCCTTGGCTTCCAGCTTTTCAGTCTCCATATTGCGGCCATCCGGATGCATAATGACTACAAATTTATCAAAGGGTCTTTTTGCGTATTGGCATACACTGGCCATGGCCGATACGGTGTAATCCATTTCACCTTCATAACGATTGCGGTTCACTTTTATTTCCAGATGGAATACTTTTTTCCCGTTTTCACCATAAATACGGGTCCTTGTTATTGGCGGTGAATGATGATCCCGGGCAAAGTATTTGGGAATCATCATGGCAATTTGCCGATCGGTGAATTCCGTTTTCGCAGTGCAGATGGTCATCAAAGAAATAATAATAATAATTGTTCTCACAACAGGCCCCTTTAAATAATACTTAAATTTACCCGCACTTTCATCAAAAGTAATACTCTGCTCATTATTATTTTGAACAACAATATAAAAGCATTGATTATTGACCTAGACGGAACAATGATTGATAGTCTACAAGATCTGGTCCTGGCTGTCAATCTTACCTTGGAAGAACTTGGCTATCCAAAGAGAAATGACACATTTATCCAGAATGCAGTTGGCAACGGGGCCCGGAAATTACTGGAAACCTGTCTTCCCACCCACCAGGTGGCTGATGATCAGACCTACGAGTTATTCATGTCTTACTACAATTCCAATTGCAGCAACCAAACAGAGGTATACCCGGGCGTGGTGGATTTCCTGGAAAAGACAGCCCATTTAAAAAAGGCAATCCTTACGAATAAACCCATTGCCCCAACCATGAAAATAATTACATCTTTGGGATTAGACCATTTCTTTGAACTTGTCTATGGCGGAGACAGTTTTCCTCATCACAAACCGCATCCTATGGGGCTGCAAACCATCCTCCAGTTTTTTCACATCTCAGCTACTCAAGCCATGATGATTGGCGATGGATTTCAGGATATCCGGGCTGCTCATGCCGTGGGTATGGATTCTATCGCCATTATCAACAGGATTGGCAAAAAAGCTGCATTGCTGCGGGAAAAACCAACCTACTTGGTTCAGAATTTCCAAGAAATTTCCGCAATGTTCTCCACATAAAAATAAAACGCAAGGGCAAATAAATGACACCCTAGCGCAATTTGCATCTGCTACTGTAGAATACTAACAAACACCAAATGCCAGTCTATTCTATTTCTTTTTCCTATGGACTGATCGTTTAGAGCCTTTATATACAAACCAATCGTCACTGGAAATCTCATGATAATGGTCAGATTCTTTTATCAAAATATTGGCTGTGGTTTGCCTTACAGCTGCGATCTCTACCCGGACGCCTTCTGCTTTCAGGTGGGTTACCAGTTCAACAAAATCTGAATCACCTGACATAATGATAATTGTATCTACTTTGGAAGCCAGCTGAGTCGCTTTAATGGAGAGCGGTATATCGGCTGATTTATGGCAGGGGACAACAGATCCATAATAATTCTCATGGAGCCGCTCAGCGAACTTCCCTGATATGGATTTCCCTTCGCGAAAATAGATCAGTCTGTTTAGTCCCCTGCCATTCAAGAGTTTGGGTATCAATTGATCAAAATTGATCATTGCTTTGGTTGATTTGGACATTTCATGGATGCTGCGTTCAATGTTATTGCCATCGCAGAGAATTGCCACGGACTGGTTGATTATGATTTCCGTCATTTTGTGCTACTCCTTGGTAGATGAATCTACCTTTATTCCTTCATACAAAAAACAGAACTGATTTTCCAATGGAGACTGACCGATTGACCTTATTTCTATTTTTTGATAATTATAATGAAATCATTTATCTTACCATGAGATATGTCAACAAAACTGAAACTGATCATGAATCCCATTGCCGGCGGCGGCTATGCACTCAAGATTCTGCCCGAGGTTCTTCGCATATTGAAAAGAAATGCTTATGATGTTGAATTGTTCAAAACAACCATGCGCGGCGATGCCCAGAAATCGGCTGCTGATCCATCTGATGATTGTCAGGTCGTCGTTGCTATGGGCGGGGACGGGACGGTCAATGAGGTTGTGAACGGTGTTTTGGATTCCGGCAGGGACGTATCAGTGGGTATTATTCCCATTGGCACGGCAAATGTACTTGCACGAGAGCTATCTGTCCCTATTGACTATGAAAAATCGTGCAATATAATCATAAATGGAAATACAAAGCGGATGGATGTTGGCAGGGATGAGCACCGGTATTTTTTCCTCATGTCTGGGGTAGGATTTGATGCAGAGGTGCTAAAATTATTAGAGTCTAGTCGTACCGGGGGCATCTCCATGCTCACCTATACAATTCCTATACTCAAGACATTCTGGAATTATGATTTTCCAAGATTTCTGGTGGAAGTGGACGGCAAGCCATTGGGTGAAGGGGCGGGGTTTATGCTGGTCAGCAATACCCGCAGATATACAGGGCCGTTTATAATAACAAATCAGGCCAGGATAGACGACGGCGAGCTGGATATTTTTATATTCAGGGGAGAAGGAAAGTTTACGCTCTTAAAATACGCATTTGGCGCACTATTCAGGATAGCCCACCGGTTTAATGACGTTACATATGTGCGGGGTAAAGAAGTAAATGTACAATCCTTACACCGCAAGAATGTACCCTATCAAATGGATGGCGATTCCGGCGGTATCCTGCCCCAAAAGTTCACTGTTGTACCCGCAGCCCTGTCCATATTGGCGCCCGAATAAAGTAAATAAGGTCCAATTGTAATATTGGATTTACTTCACACCTGCTCTCTTTTCAAGCGGGAAAACATCTAACATAGCTTTTTTAATCAGGAGTTCAATCCTATCATGCCTCTCGTCAGGATGATACCGTAAATATCTTTCAATAATATCAAATATTTGTTCCCACCCTAATATTTGATTCTTGGGATATAATTCAAGCTTGGCAATGGAAGATTCAAGTAGTTTGTTATATTTGACATCATTAGGCTGCCTTTGTTCGAATACATTATAGGGATTCAAACCTTTCAATGTATACCAATGACCCGTAACAAAGCCCACAATAAAGTATTTTGCATAATTTTTTTCTATATCATTCACAGAATTAAGCGCCGTAAAGAGGTCATTGCCCGTTTCCATTTGTCCATTCGCATAACCAAAAAATAAGAAAACGAATAATATCTTTTTCATTTAAAACTCCTTGTGAAAAAAGCGATTAATTATTTTTCATTAATAATGTTTTTCGCACCATTCGCTGAATCGACATTTCCGGATTCAGCCCTACAGCCCTTTCTATAGATACCCAGGCTACATCATATGATTCATCACTGATGACAATCTTGTTTCCAAAAGGGTCGGCTTCAAGCAGAAATCGGACATCATAGTGCCTGTGGGCCGGCTGGTCCATTCTTTCTGGAATCTCATGTATATCCATATCAAATATTTCCGTACTTAATACGGTAAAATTCTGAATTCCAGATTCTTCTTTCGCTTCCCGGACGGCCACGCTGAGCAGGTCTTCCTCACCATCGGCATGCCCGCCGAATTGCAACCACTTGCCCAGGTTCTTATGGTGATTCATTAAAATTTGATCTTTATCCGGACTCACAACCCACGCGGAGCCGGTAAAATGACCGTGGTAGTTATGATTGTAAAAACAATCTTCGGTTTTCAGGTATTCCAGCATCTCATGGGGCGCTTTTTCCTGCGGATATGCATGGGCATAATTTGCAATTAATTGTTCCAAGGGTTCCATTTAACCCATGAACAGGGTCACGATCACTTTGCGCCCGTACTTTGGTCCGTCGAATTCACACAACATTACACTCTGCCAAGTTCCCAGAAGGAGCCGTCTGTTTTCAAACGGAATGGATTCACTGGACCCCACAATGGCAGATTTCACATGCGCATCGCCATTCCCATCGATTCGATCATGAAGAAATGAGCCCCTGGGCGCCATCTTTCGCAGAGTCCCCAGTACATCTTCAATGATGTTGGGATCATCATTCTCATTTACCACCACTCCGGAGGTCGCATGGGGTACATAGATATTGCACACCCCGCTGTCCATACCCGATTCAGAAATGACTGCATTTATCTCTGCCGTAATATCAACAAGGTCTTCCCGGCGGTCAGTTGGAAATGTGAGTTCTTTCCTATATAGCATCTCATTCGCCAATAATTTTAACCAGAACCCGTTTGTTCCTTTTGCCATCGAATTCGCCATAAAAGATTCGCTCCCAAGTACCAAAATGTAAATGCCCGTCCGTTACGGCCACTACCACCTCTCTGCCCATGATCTGCCGTTTATGATGAGCATCTCCGTTGTCTTCCCCGGTTCTGTTATGGTGGTATCGCTCAGGGCTTGCATCAAATGGGGCAATCTCTTCCAACCAGCGTTTATAATCTTCATGCAGTCCCGATTCGTCATCATTAATGAATACAGATGCTGTAATATGCATGGCATTGACCAGGCACAACCCATCCCGGATTCCACTTTCATCAATAGCAGCCTGCACATCAGATGTAATATTGACGAACCCCATTCGTTCGGGGATATAAAACCAGAGTTCTTTGTGAAATGTATTCATCGTTCCTCCTTGAGTTTTTGTTCAGGCTTGATTAAAGTTTACTGTTATTGGCTGTAGATCTCCTATTTCTGCAGATAGTGTATCATTATACACAAACAAAAAAGGCGCTCTAACTGAACACTGCAACCTGTCTTTAGCATCGTCATTACCGGATGGCAGGGATTCATACACCTGAAGAATGATATTTATTTTGGCAATTTCGCTCCGCAGTATCTGCAGTACTTCGAATCGTTTTTGAGACCCCCTTTATTGCAGACAATGCATTCCTTCTCTCTGGATAGGCTATCTGATAATACCAATTCTGCTGTAACAATACCCGTAGGGACAGCAATAATACTGTAACCGGTGATCATGATTATTGCCGCAATGGCCTGGCCCAGGTTCGTTATCGGTGAAATATCGCCATAGCCTACTGTTGTGAGTGTCACAATTGCCCAGTAAATACTGCGGGGAATGCTGTCAAAACCGGATGCTTCCCCCTCAACGAGATACATCACCGATCCCAGGATAATGACTATATTCATAATAGAGAAAAGGAAAACAAAGATTTTCCTGCGGCTTGCCGACAGTGCTTTTACCAGCAATGAAGCTTCCCCCATATACTGCACAAGTTTTAGCACTCTGAAAATCCTCAGCACCCGCAGAACACGGATAACAATAAGCACTTCCGCCCCGGGGATCAACACACTCAAATAGGTGGGCAAAATGGCAAGCAGATCAATGACCCCATAAAAACTATACATATAACTAAGCGGTCTGCGGATACAGTATATACGCATGGAATACTCTAGGGTAAACATGATTGTTAATATCCATTCCGCAATCTTGAGAATATTACCATAATTCTGGTGGTAATGTTCAACACTGTCGATTAAGACAGTAATAATGCTTATGATAATGGAGAAGATAAGGACAAGGTCAAACAGCTTTCCCGGTAAGGTGTCCGTACCAAAAATGATTGTCTTTAACTGTTCTCGAAGCGGACTCATTGCATCATTATGGTTGTGATATTTCATCATAGTAATCTAAGGTTTTCAAACACCATATAACAAGAAGATGAACATTGGTAAGAAACCTGGGTGACACATTGGCAGTTATTCAGTTCATCCGTCAACAGAACAAAAATAGGCATATTTACCATCTTCGAACCCCCCTGGAATTCAAGGAGGGCACTGGTAAATCATTTTGCCATTCTCCTTCCCATTCCCTGCCGTCCGGGTAATTAATTTTACCATGTCCATGGTATAGGCCCTCCTTAAACTCTCCAACATAGGTTGTACCATCACGAGTTGTGAACGTACACTGACCATGAGGCAGTCCGTTTTTAAATTCTCCCACCCATTTGTAGCCCCCGAATTGCGTTAATGTACCTTGTCCGTTGAATTTATCATCCTTGAATGACCCTTCATATATATCATCATCAGACCAAAACAGATTACCATTCCCCTGTTTCAACCCATCTATTATTTTCCCTTTATATTTTGAATTATCCGAATACACAAATACACCCTGGCCATTGTATGGTTTACCATCCTTGAACTGGCCTTTCCATGTTTCCCCGGATGGATAGGTAACTATACCAATACCATGCCACTTTCCACCGTCATTTAGATCACCATCGTATTGAATCCTGGGAGAGGAACCACATCCAATGAAAAGGATTACTAAAATTACTTTTTTCATATTAAGTATAAATCTACCATTGCCCCGATAAACAAAAAACCCAACTCTCGCCGGTATCCCATTTCCGACCTTATTATGTTTATTTATGGCGGATTCTGGCTATTTGAAGGTAATCACTGCACAATGAAAAGCCATGTAATGACAGGGCTTCATGGTCGTTACCTAGAGCGGAGAGAGAGGGATTCGAACCCCCGTTACACGCAAGGTGTAAACCGCATTTCGAGTGCGGCGCATTCAGCCAGACTCTGCCATCTCTCCATCGTCGTGAAATTATAAAATCTTAAATCAACAAAAAACTAACTTTACCACTTTTTTGCCATTTAGCTGAATAAAAATTGAAAATCTCTACAAAAGCGCATCTCCCTATATATCAAAGAATCAAATATTTACAATTAACGCCATTAATTTAACGTGTTAAGCGATAGATTAATATGGCCGCACGGGTTGTGGTCTTTGGAAATGATGTCAAATCCAAGCCTTCCTTTTCTGAGTGTTCTCCAAATCCATCAGGACCCATCCCAGCTAAAGAAGCATCTACATGCGGTGCCACAAAAGAAATATCTGCTGCGCCGCGTTTTCCAGGGTCAAGGGGTTCCAATTGACCATATCCAAGATCCATATTTACAGATTCCAATTTATCCAACAGTGCATAATTTGCCTTTGTTGGCGCCATTGGCGGGTAACTGGTTTTAAATTCGATCTTTGCGGTTGTGCCAGGCAAATTTTTAGAAGTGATATCCTTCATGCGTGCCATGGCCTTGTCCAATTGTTCTGTTGATATCGTCCGGATACCACCATGAACCGTTACAGCTTGTGAAACGACATTTGTTTTACCGAAAGTTGAACCGCGCGCTGTTACAGGATCATAATCTACATCCGTACCGCCGACGATGATTCCGGGGTTAAACGATAGATATTTTTCTCCCACTAATTCTTCACGAAAAGCATTCACAATACGAGTTGCTTCAAAAATGGCACCGTATCCCAATTTTTCTTTAAAAATTTGAGAAGAATGGCCCTGAATACCTGTGGTCGTCAGTTTCCACGAGGAAGAACTGCGCCTGGCCACCGTTCCCGTATTCAGTCCATGGGCCCCTTCGAAGCCCAATCCAATATTGGCCCACTTCCCTGCTTCGATTAATTCTTTGCGAACAATGGATGGGGGACCACCT
>Ga0209752_1000060_pt1 | contig 44908 bp, 36 predicted proteins | sample METZYME_3_250m_FD_187548 | JGI IMG/M metagenome (GOLD analysis project Ga0209752, IMG submission 187548) | Marine microbial communities from oxygen minimum zone in mesopelagic equatorial Pacific - METZYME_3_250m (SPAdes) (version 2) | ecosystem: Environmental > Aquatic > Marine > Oceanic...
CGTCACATCCTGGGGCTGGAGAAGGTCCCAAGGGTTGGGCTGTTCGCCCATTAAAGTGGCACGCGAGCTGGGTTCAGAACGTCGTGAGACAGTTCGGTCCCTATCTGTTGTGATCGTAAGAAGCTTGAGAGAACCTAACTCTAGTACGAGAGGACCGAGTTGGACAAACCTCTGGTGTACCGGTTGTGGTGCCAACTGCACCGCCGGGTAGCTACGTTTGGAAGAGATAAGCGCTGAAAGCATCTAAGTGCGAAGCTCCACTCAAGATGAGGCTTCTTTTAAGGGACGTTCGAGACTAGGACGTTGATAGGCTGTAGGTATAAAGGCAGAAATGTCAAAGCTGAGCAGTACTAATTACCCGTAACTTCCTTCACTAACTGTTTTTTTATAATTAATTCTACATTATTCGCATTGTGTTACGATATTAAGATTTTATGGTGACTATTGCATAGGTGTCCACCTCTTCCCATTTCGAACAGAGAAGTTAAGCCCTATAGCGCCGATGGTACTACTGTTACTAGTGGGAGAGTAGGTCGTTGCCAGACTTTTATTTTATAAAAAGCCTCTTTTTTTAGGGGCTTTTTTTTATTTTGTATTTGGATAAATATAATATTAATTATATATGAAATTATTTTCTGTTTTTTTAGGTGGTAGAGCTAAGAAATGTAATACTGAATTGCATGATGTAGTTTTTACTTGTGGTCAATCAATTAAAGATACTTATTATGATTTATTAGATAAGTGGTTTGGTCTTCCTGATAGGTTACATATTGATTCATGGGTAGAAATTTCAATTATCGATGGGTATAAAGTAATGTTGAAAAAAGAAAAATCTCAGGGTTTAAATAAGCTGTATTTTATAAATCTTGGTGCTTATGATTCTAATAAATTTGAAGAATTACATGAAAGTAAGTTTATGGTTGGAATGGAAAAAAATACAATAAAAAATAGAGCAAAAAAAAGTTTGTTAGTTGGTATGCATCAAGTTCATACAGACGATCTTTATGATGTTGATGACTGTATAGAAATAATTAAAGTGTCTAACCTATATGTACATCTTGAAAAAACTGACAAAGTAGAAAAACTAAAGTTTAATAATGGATACTTTCCTATTCCTAGAAAAATAATTAATGAGTATAAATCTAAATCTAATCAGTAAAAATTACTAATCTTTTGATTTTCCTTTGTCTGATTTTCCTGTAGTTTTAGGTTTATTATCAGCAATACTTTCTCTCATTTCAGTATCTGCTTGTATGTTTTGAAATTTATAATAATCTAATATACCTAAGTTCCCTTTTTTAAATGCTTCCGCCATTGCCCTTGGAATTTCTGCTTCTGCCAAAATTACTTTTGCTCTTGCATCTTGTGCTTTAGCAATCATCTCTTGTTCAGCCGCAACTGCCATAGCTCTTCTTTCTTCTGCCTTTGCTTCAGCAACTTTTAAATCGGCTTCTGCTTGATCTGTTTGTAGTATAGCACCAATATTTTTTCCTATATCTATATCAGCAATATCAATTGATAAAATTTCATATGCTGTTCCTGCATCTAATCCTCTTTCAAGTACCAATTTTGAAATTTTATCAGGATTTTCTAATACTTGTTTATGGGTTGTAGATGATCCAATTGATGATACTATACCTTCACCTACACGAGCTAATATTGTTTCTTCACCAGCACCCCCCACTAATTGAGAAATATTTGCTCTAACTGTAACTCTTGCTTTAGCAATTAATTGTATTCCATCAGCTGCAACGGCTGTAACCTGTGGAGTATTTATAACCTTAGGTGTTACTGACATGGTTACAGCTTCAAAAACATCTCTACCAGCTAAATCAATTGCAGTAGCTTGTTTAAATGTTAGTTCTATATTAGCTTTTTCAGCAGAAATTAAAGCAGTGATTACTTGAAGAACATTTCCTCCAGCTAAGTAATGTGTTTCTAAATCTGGACCTTGTAATTTTCTACTTGACGTATGAACATCATCTTTGATAGTTAGTCCAGCTTTTGTTGCGGTAATAAGTGAGTTTACAACAACTGAAGGTGGGACCCTTCTTACTCGCATGAATACAAGTTCAAGCAGTCCAATTCTTACTCCTGAAAATTGTGCGGTTATCCATAAGTTAACTGGCACAAAATATAAAAATATAAAAACAAGAACAGTTATACCAAGAATTAGAAGAGCTGTAAGTACCATAGGATTATTTAATTTTTTTTACCAAAATTTTGTCTTGTAAGATATTAATAATTTTTATTTTTTTATTCTCTTCAATAAAGTTTTCTTTTGACTTTACTTCATAACTTTTGTTAAAAAATAAAGCTTTTCCATAAGGTTTTAATGAAGAAGTGGTAATGCCTAAGTCTCCAACTTTTAAATTATCATATTTGTTTTTGTCAACGCTATCAACATGAATTTTTTTTAGAGCTAATTTGTTCCATGTATTAGACTTTAAAGAGTAAACAATTATTATTAAAATAATAAAAGAACTAAGAATTGAATAAATGACTCCTATATTGGATCCAAAATATTGAAATGCTAGATAATCTGATGAAAAAATTGATATTACACCAAAAATTCCAAAAATCGTTGTTCCTGGGATAAATAGTATTTCAATCAAAATTAGTAGTATGCCAAGAATTAATAAAATACCTAAAATAACAATTTCCATAATCAATTAGTATGCTTTTGCAAAAACTACCATTCCTTTAGATTTTTTTCCTGTTACCATGCATTTTCCTTCATTTTTCTTTTTAGTAATTGGTATGCATCTAATAGTTGCTTTTGTTTCTTTTTTAATTTTTTCTTCAGTTTCTACTGTTCCATCCCAGTGAGCATACACAAAACCAGATTTATTTTTTATAATATTTTTAAAATCTTCATAATTTTTTGCTGTATGAGAATTTTTATTTTTAAAATCATTCGCTTTTTTGTAAATATTATCTTGTATTTCAATTAGATAGTTTGAAATTTTATCCCTAATGGATTTAATGTTAGTTGTTTCTTTTTTAAGTGTATCTCTTCTTGTAATTTCAATTGTGTTATTTTCTAAGTCTTTTGGTCCTAAAGCTAGCCTAATGGGAACACCTTTAAGTTCATATTCAGCAAATTTCCATCCTGGTTTATTATTTTTTCTATTATCTATTTTATAGCTAATATTTTTATTATCTAGTTGATTGGCTATTTTACTAAATGCATTATTAATTTTTTCATATTCTTTTTCGTTATTAAAAATAGGAATCATAACCACTTGTATTGGAGCTAAATTTGGAGGTAAAACAAGACCTTTATCATCAGAATGGGCCATAACTAATGCTCCAACCAGTCTAGTGGATACACCCCATGACGTTCCCCATACATATTCCTTTTTACCTTGTGGTGTAGAAAATTGAACGTTAAAAGCTTTAGCAAAATTTTGTCCTAGAAAATGTGATGTTCCTGCTTGTAAAGCTTTTCCATCTTGCATTAATGCTTCTACACAAAAAGTTTCTACAGCTCCTGCAAATTTTTCATTTTCAGATTTTATCCCTTTTAGAACGGGAATTGCCATTGTTTTTTCAAGAAATTCTGAATATATATCTAGTATTTTTATAGTTTCTTCTTCAGCTTCTTCTTTTGTTGAATGAGCCGTATGTCCCTCTTGCCAAAGAAATTCAGATGTTCTCAAGAATAATCTTGTTCTCATTTCCCATCGTACAACATTTGCCCATTGATTAACCAATATAGGCAAGTCTCTATAGGATTGAATCCAATTTTTGTATGTGTTCCATATAACTGTTTCAGATGTGGGTCTTACAATTAGTTCTTCTTCGAGTTTAGCCTTTGGATCAACAATTAAACCTTTTCCTTTATCATCATTTATTAATCGGTAGTGTGTTACTACTGCACATTCTTTTGCAAAACCTTTAACATGGTCGGCTTCTTTACTTAGGTATGATTTTGGTACAAATAATGGAAAATAAGCATTTTGATGTCCTGATTTTTTAAACATAGAATCTAATGTAGATTGCATTTTTTCCCAAATAGAGAATCCATATGGTTTAATTACCATACATCCTCTTACAGATGAATTTTCTGCTAAATCAGCTTTTTTAACCAATTCATTATACCAGGCAGAAAAATTTTGATTTTTATCAGGTAATCCTTTACTCATATTATATTATTTAACTACAATTTTAAACTTTATAACTAAGTATTAAAAATTTATAACTAAGTTATAAAAGGTATATTTCTTATCTTTTTATTCCTAAAATGACTATATTGAATTGGTTAAACCAAAAGTTTTTTTAATATTTAAATGCATTTATTATGAAAAATATACTCTTAAGTTTTCTTTCTTTCTTGATACTACTTTCATTTAACTCATTTTCTCAGGAAATTGATGATATGTACTTTACAGGTAAGGATAGGGTAAAACAAAAAACTGTTAAAAAAACCATTACCCCTGCGGATATAATACTTAAAAATTATAGAAAGAATTTATCTGATTATGATGCATCTAAAGATATTGATCCCGCTATATTAAGCAAATACAATTCAAATACTGATAATGTTAGACTTGGTGTTACTTTAAAATCTTTGAAATATAATAGGGATAACTTGTATATTAAATCTGATAATAGAAATAATTCTAAATTTTTTAATTCTATGGCTTATACTCCATATTTATATAATTATAGAATTTTTGATCCTTTTTCCTATGAAAGAATAAATAGTCTATCATCAAGAAGAATGTTAATGAGAGCACTTTCTTCTAATCCAATGTTTGCAATATATTTTTTTTCTGACCCATTTTATTCTAGTTTTTTTCCACATCTATCACCTATAGATTTTTGGGGAAGACCTAGTTTAAGTTATTATGGAATGGGACATTGTTTTTCTGGATGTTCATATGATTATAATGGCTATTATAGTGGATATGGATATAATAATTTTTTTGGAAGTAATTATAATTCTACAACTACCACTTATTACAGTGGTAAGAGTAATCCTCCTTCAGTAAAAGATAGTGATGGCACTACATTAAGAGGACCAAGGAGCGGAAGAGGAGAAGCACATATGAATGGAGAAAATATAGGATTAAGTAAAATACATAAGAGAGGTATAGATGTGGATAATGCGGGTGGTGGTGGAAATTCCCCAAGAGGCATTACTCAAAATGAATATATTAGGGGTAGAAATAATGGTAATATAGAATCTAATGTTTCTAGATCAGGAATTAGACATTCTATTTCTCAAGATTTCAATTCAAGAAGATCGTCATATGATAGGAGAGGTTCTGATAGAATATCAATGATGAATCAAGTTAATAACTATAATTCTAGATTTGTTAATAGTAGTGGATCTTATACTATTTCATCAGATGGAAGAAGAAATAGTTATTCAAGATCTGGTTTTCAATCATCACAATCAAATAGAAATCAAGGAGGTTTTGGGAATTATAATGGTGCCCCTGCAGCATCAAATTCTTCTTTTTCTAGAGGTGGTGGTAATTTTAGTGGAGGAGGAAGTACATTTAGTGGAGGAGGAAGCTCAAGTGGAAGTGGAGGTGCTGTATCAGGAGGAAGTAGCGGCGGATCTTCAAGAGGAAAAGGCAACTAATAATTGTCGCCTTGTTTAATAATTTTAAGCTTATTTTATTATTAAGTACATTTTTTATTTGTACTTGTTCAGATTTATTTGCTCAGTATGGGTATTATAATGACATTTCTAGGTTTTCTCATTCTTTTAGTGGTGGATCTGCTAGAATACAAGGTTTGGGTAATGCTCAAACTTCTTTGGGTGGGGATATTAGTTCCATATCTGGTAATCCAGCCGGATTAGGATTTTTTAATAAATCTGTTTTGTCTTTTGGATATGAATTAAAATCAACGAATTCTAATTCAAAATTTTTAGAAGGAAATACCAATGATTTATTAAGTAGTAATGAATTAAATAATATTGCTTTTGTTCTTAAACTTGGAAAGAAAAGTTCAATGTTTATGTGTGATGATTGTCCTAGATTAAATATTGGTTTTTCGTATACAAAAAATAAAGATTTCGGTAGTAATATTAGATATAGTGGTTACAATAATAATAATTCAATTTTAGATTATTTTCTTGAAGAATCTCAAGGGGTTTCATTTAGCCAAATTTCAAGTTCTTTACCTATTCAAGGGATAGGTCTTTTGCAGGAAGCATATGATCATTATTTGTTAAATCCTATTTCTGATTTACCAAACAGTTATTATTCTTTTGTTGGAGGTTATCCTTTTCAAGAAGAAATAATTGAAAATAGAGGAAGTATTAGTCAATTCTCACTTTCATCGGGAATTAATGTAAAAGATAAATTTTATTTAGGAGCAGGACTTAATTTTTATTCTATTAGATATGATAGAAGTAGAACTTATAATGAAAATAATTTTGAAATTTTAGTTGAAGATCAATGGGTTTTTGAAGGGATTTTAGATTATTTGACATTAAATGATTTTTTAGCAATACATGGTAATGGATTCTCAACTACTTTAGGTATAATATTTAAACCTATTCATAATTTAAATTTTGGAATTAGTTATGAATCTAAAAAGAGCATGAAATTAAATGAAGAAAGTTATAATCAGTTAGAAACCAATTATTTTGATTATTATTTTGAGTCTGAGGATACTGTATTGCAAAATGCAATATCTTCAACTGCTAAAACTGTTGCTGAATATAAAATCATTTCACCTTCTAAATTAAGTATAGGTTCATCTTTTTTTTATAAGAAATTTGGTTTTATTACTGCTGATGTTGATTTAATAAATTATTCTTCAGCAAAAGTTAGTTCTTATGATTTTGATCCTTTTTATGATAATAGAGAAATTATTGAGATGTATAAATCTCTTGCAATAAATTATAGAATAGGTCTTGAAGGAAGGTATAATAATTTTTATTTAAGGTTTGGATATAATTTTTTAACTAATGCATATAATAAAGCCACAGAACAAACTTTTAATAATGATAATAGTAGAATTAAAAAAAGTGTAGGAATAGGATATTCTAATAAAATTATAAGTATTGATCTAACTTATTTAGTTAGTAAATATTCTTCAAAAATTAGTCCTTATACATTTAAGGGTCAAGAACCTATAGCTAATTCTGATGTTGATAATTCAACAATACTGATTTCTTTAGGATTCAAGTTTAATAATTGATAAAGTTGCTTCTTTTAGATTTGATGAGATTATATAATTAGATTTTTTATAGATAGTTTTTCTTAGTTCATATAATTCATTTACTTTTTTTTTAATATTTTTTTTATTTTGAAATAAGGGTCTATTAGTACTGTTCTTTATCCTTTCAACTAATAAAGATTTTGGAGGATCAATAAAGATTGATATGCCATTTTTTGATATAATTTTAAAATTATCATTAAAACAAGGTGTTCCTCCTCCTGTTGATAAAATAAAATTCGATTTTTCTTTAATTATTTTGTTTAACATAAATGATTCAATGTTTCTGAAGTATGACTCACCTTTATTTTTAAAAATATTTAAAATAGATAAATTATTATTTTTTTCTATTTCTTTATCTAGGTCTATTTTGTTAAGATTAGTATTTTGAGCTATAAAATTAGCTATGGTTGTTTTTCCAGAACCTGGCATACCTAATAAAAAATAATTTTTCACTTATGTTATTATGTTTTAATTCCTATAGCATCTAAAACTTCTTGACCATTAGGAATATTATTAAAATGCCACTTTCCTCTTACATAACCATGTCTCATTAAAAAGAAACCTGGGTTAGATCTAATTATTGTTTTTAAAACTGTAGCATCTCCATAAACATATTTTAGTTTGATATTATTACTTTCTAAAAATTGTTTGAATGAATTAGGTTCATTTGATGTAATAATTACTGTTTCAATCCAGAATGTTATATTATTATTTAAAGTTTTAATTTTATCTATCAGTTTTTTGTCAATATTATTTACATCATGAATTATAATAAACAATTTATTCCCTGATAAGCTTTCAGTAGTATAATCTTCCTCATTATCCCAAAGATTATAATCAGTAATTTTAGCTTGAGCTTCAGGATTTAATAGTTTTAATTCTTTAAAAGAATAAATTTCATTATTAGGATAAATATCAAATTCATATTCTTTTCCATTTTTTTCCATAATGTAAGAATATTTTAATTCTTCACTTGGTTTCATAAGTGTTACTATATCATTACCTATTTTGTATGGTCTAAAATCAATAAAAGGAAGAAAATTGATAGCTGTAAAACTAATAATTAAGCATATAATAAAAGTGAAAATGATTAAGCTATCTCTAAAAGTTGCGTTATCGAATATTTTTATATAAAAAAAGCCTATTTGATTTTTAAGTTTTCTATATAAAATGAAAATAATTAATGAAAAGAATAAGAGAATTATATCTTTTGTAAAAGACTCCCATGGAGTAAGCTTTATTGCATCTCCAAAACAACCACAATCTGTTACTTTATTGAAATATGCTGAATAAAAAGTAAGAAAAGTAAAAAATACAATTAGAGATAAGAGGATAACTCTTGTTATTTTCATTTTATAATTCATTAAAAGAGCTATTCCTATTACAATTTCAAGTGTACATAAAATCACTGAAAGTATTAATGCTAAAGGAACAAGATGTTCAAAAAGGGGAGTAAAATCAGCACTGAATACTTCAAAATATTCTTCTAATTTTATTTGAGTTCCAACGGGATCATTAATTTTTATTAATCCAGAAAAAATAAATAAAATACCAACCAGATATCTTGATAAAGTATATAAATTTTTCATTATACATTTAAGAGTTTAATTAAACAAAAAACAGAATAATTTATTATATCTTGATAATTAGCTTTAACTCCTTCAGAAATTATAGTTCTACCCTTATTACTTTCAATTTGTTTAGTTCTATATAGTTTCATTAGAATAATATCTGTCATTGAACTAATTCTCATTTCTTTCCATGCTTCATCATAGTCATGATTTTTATTTTCAAGTAATTTCATTGTTTCATTACTATACTGATCATATAATTTTTCTAATTTATTAATAGGTATTTCGATTTCATCATTATCAATTTCTAATTGAATTATAGCCATAATACAATAATTTATTATTCCTATAAATTCATTCTCTATTCCTTCATCAATTTTTTTTTCATTTTTTTCTTGGATTGATCTTATTCTTTGAGCTTTAATGAATATTTGATCAGTAATAGATGGAAGTCGGAGTATTCTCCAAGCTGAACCATAATCTTTTGATTTTATTAAATATATATCTTTACAAGATTTTATGATTTTTTTATAGTCGTTTGTTGTTGAGATTTTCAAATTATAATTTATTTTTTCCAAAAATATGAAATCGATTTTAAAAACTACTGATTTATCTATCAAAAAAAGTTTTAATTTAAACGGAAAACTTTTTTCTTTTGATAAACCTTTAATTATGGGAATTATTAATATGACTCCTGATTCTTTTTTTGATGGAGGAAAATATAATTCATGTGAAAAAGCACTTATTAAAATTGAAAACATGTTGGATCAAGGGGCTTCAATAATTGATATAGGTGGTTGTTCCACAAGACCAGGTTCAGAATCAATTTCAATTTCTGAAGAATGGATTAGAATTGAAAAAATAATTAAACAGTCTATAAAATTTTTTCCAAAAATTATTATTTCAGTAGATACTTTTAGATCAGATATTGCAAAGAGAGCATTAATAGAAGGGGCTAGCATAATTAATGATATTTCTGGGGGTAGCTATGATTCTAATATGTATAAAGTAGTTTCAAATTTTAAAGCACCTTATGTTTTAATGCATCTTAGGGGTATTCCTAAAAATATGATGGAAAAAACTAATTATGAAAATCTTATGATTGAACTTTTGAAATATTTTTCAAAAAAAATAAAAAGACTTAAAAAATTTGGAATAAATGATGTGATCCTTGATCCTGGATTTGGATTTGCTAAAAATTACAATCAAAATTATGAAATATTAAAAAATCTTTCTTTATTAAAGAAGTTTAATTTGCCAATATTAGTTGGTCTTTCTAGAAAATTATTTGTTAAGAAAAAATTTGGTTCATCAAATGCAGATTCATTAAAAGGAACAATTAAATTAAACGAAATAGCAATTAATAATGGTGCAAATATATTAAGAGTACATGATGTAAAAGAAAATTTATTTTTAATTAGATAATTTATGATTGGACTTTTTAATGTTAAGAAACTTTAATAATGAATCCGTAAAAATATGTAAGAATACATCCAATAACATAAGCCAAGATAATTTTAATAATTAATGAATTTTCCTTGCTTTTATTCCATTCAAAATATTTGTTTAACAGAACAGGTATTTTTTTTACAGAAAACCAAAGTACAGGTGAATACTGAGCTTGTTTAAAATATCTTTTGAATTTCATTTTTATTTAGGATTTTAAAGCTATTAAATTATTTTAAGTTTTTTTCCAACACTTTTAAATGCTTTGATTGCTTTATCAAGTTGTTTTTTATTATGACCAGCTGAGATTTGAACTCTAATTCTAGCTTTTCCTTTTGCTACAACAGGAAAGTAAAATCCAACTACATAAATTCCTTTTTCTAATAATTTTTGAGACATGTTTTTAGCGATTATGGCATCGTAGAGCATTATTGGGACAATTGGGTGTATTCCATCTTTTATATCAAATCCATTTTCTTTCATTTTTTTTCTAAAATAAAGAGTGTTAGTATTCAATTTTCTTAAAAGAGAATTATTTTTTTTAATAATTTCAAAAACTTTTAATGAGCCTCCAACTATTGAGGGTGCTAAAGTATTTGAAAATAAATATGGTCTAGATTTTTGTCTTAGAATTTCAATAATTTCTTTTCTTCCTGAAGTAAAGCCACCAGAAGCTCCACCGAGTGCTTTTCCTAGTGTTCCTGTTATAATATCAATTTTTCCAATAACATTTCTATATTCATGAACGCCTCTACCATTTTTACCTATAAATCCAGTAGAATGACATTCATCACTCATTATTAGAGCATTATATTTTTTAGCTAATGCATAGATTTTATCTAGTTGTGCTATAGTCCCATCCATTGAGAATACTCCATCTGTTACTATAATTTTTACTCTATTATTTTTTGTTAATTTCAGTTTTTCTTCTAAGCTCATCATATCATTGTGACTGTATCTATGTCTTTCAGCTTTACATAGTCTAATTCCATCAATTATTGATGCATGATTTAATTCGTCTGAAATTATAGCATCTTCTGGACCAAATAATGGCTCAAATACACCACCATTTGCATCAAAAGCTGCTGCATATAATATGGTATCTTCAGTTCCTAAAAATTGACTAATAACTTTTTCTAATTTTTTGTGAATGTCTTGTGTTCCACATATAAAGCGAACTGAAGACATTCCATAACCATGAGAATCAATTGTTTTTTTAGCAGCATTTATTATTTCTGGATGAGAGGATAATCCTAAATAGTTGTTTGCACAAAGATTTATTATATCTTTATCTTTATTAGTATTAATTGCAGAATTTTGCGGTGAAGTAATTATTCTTTCTTTTTTGTAGAGCCCTGAATTTTTTGTTTTAATTATTTCACTTTTTAAGTATGGTTTAAAATTCTTATACATTTTGAAAAAATATTTATATTTATTGATAAATATAAATATTAATAAAGTATTTAAATAGAAATATTGTGAGTCGTATATTAATTCTTGGTTCAGAAGGTCAAATTGGAACTGAATTATCAATTTTTTTATCTAAAATTTATTCAAAAAGTGATATTATAACTGCTGATCTTAATAAAAAAACAGATACGGATTTCGAATTCATTAAGTTAAATGCTTTATCATATTCTGATATTGAAAATGTGGTCAAGAAATATGAAGTTGATGATGTATATCATTTAGTTGCTATTTTATCTGCTAAAGGTGAAGAAAATCCCTTAAATACTTGGGAAGTAAATATGACCTCATTATTTAATGTATTAGAATTAGCTAGAAAAAAATTAATAAAAAAAGTTTTTTGGCCAAGTTCTATTTCTGTTTTTGGAGATACTTCTCCAAAAAACAATACAGATCAATTTTCAATTAAAGAACCTTTAACAGTTTATGGTATAAGTAAATTATCAGGCGAAAGCTGGTGTGAATATTATAATAATACATATGGTACTGATGTAAGAAGTATTAGGTTTCCAGGTATAATTAGTTCTAAAACACTTCCAGGTGGAGGAACCACTGATTATGCTGTAAGCATATTTTACTCTTTTATTAAAAAAGAAGTTTTTAAATGTTTTTTAAATAAGGGAACTAAGTTACCTATGATATATATTGAAGATGTATTAAGATCTATTTGGATGTTGATGAAAGCAGATAAAAACAATTTAAGAATAAAATCAAGTTATAATTTATCTGCATTTAGTTTTACTCCTAATGAATTGTATTTAAATCTCCAGAAAAGATTTAAAAATTTTAAAATTTTTTATGAATCTGATTACAGACAAAAAATTGCTGACTCATGGCCCAATAAAATTAATGATAATTATTCAAGAAAAGATTGGGGATGGAAGCCTAAATATAGCTTTGATGAAATGGTTGAAGAAATGATTAAAAAAGTATCTAATAAATTAAATAATGAATAATTATAATAACATTAATGTTTATAAAAAAGATTTTTATTTTCATATAGAAATTAATAGACCTAAACAATTAAATGCATTAAATCAGGCTACTATTAAAGAAATTGGTAGTTGTCTAAATGCATTTGAAAAAAATAATAAGGGATATTTTGCTATAATTATATCTGGTTCAGGTGAAAAATCTTTTGTTGCTGGTGCAGACATAACAGAATTTACACAGGTTAATAAAAAAAATTCTAAGAAATTTTGTAAGAAGGGACACGAACTATATAATAAGATTGAGAATATGTCTGTTCCTGTTATTGCTCTAGTAAATGGATATGCTCTTGGGGGTGGCTGTGAGTTGGCTATGGCATGTCACTTGAGAATAGCTACAAAAAATGCTACATTTTCTCAACCAGAGGTTAATCTTGGTTTAATACCTGGTTATGGTGGTACTCAGAGATTAATTCAAATTATTGGAAAAACTAAAGGATTAGAATTAATGTTGTCAGCGGAGATGATTTCTTCAAGTATTGCACTTGATTTAGGATTGGTAAATTATGTGTTAGAAGATAAAAAACAAGCTATGGATAAAGCATTAGAATTAATAAATATATTTAAGAGAAAAAGTCCTATTGCAATAAAAAATGTAATTAAATCTGTTAATTCATTTTATGACAATGATGTTAATGGTTTTGATAAGGAGATAGAATTGTTTTCTGAATGTTGTGATACAAATGATTTTAAAGAAGGAGCTTTAGCATTTATAGAAAAAAGATGTCCTAATTTCAAAGGAGACTAACTATATTTTATTATTAGATACTCTTGATTGATTTATTATATATTTTTGGAAAATGATAATAAGAAAATATTATATATTAGTTTTTTTACTAGTCTTTTTATCTTGTAAAAGAAATTTTATTCCATTAGACTCTACTAGTGTTACTATTACGGATTTTAAAATTGATGAAATTGATTATAAATATTTATCTTCAAAATCTAAATTTCAATATAAAAATGAAAATCAATTAATTAATGCAACTTTAAATACAAGAATCAAAAAAAATGAAAAAATATGGTTTTCAATTAGAGTAGCTTTTGGTATAGAAGGTTTTAGAGGTTTGATAACTAAAGATGAGTTTAAATTAATAGATAGAGTAAATAAAAGAGTTATTATCTCAACGCCTAAAATTATTGAAAAAGAATTTAAAGTTAAGTTAGATTTTCAACAAATTGAGTCACTTCTTGTTGGTAATTTATTATATAAAATTTCGGAATCAGATAAAATATTAAGAGAAGGAAATGTCTATAAAGTTGTTCAACAGAATCAATCAATTCAAACGCAAAACATTGTAAGCGCTAAAACATCTAAAATTGAGAAATTAATTGTTTTTGATGAATTTACAAATTATTTATTAACAGTTGATTATGATAATTTTAAACCTTTAGGAAAATTATTGTTTCCTGTAAAACATTCTTATACTTCGATTAGTTATATGGATGATACTAGTGTTCCTGTTATAACTAATATAATTTTTAATTATAATAAAGTATCGAGGACAAATAAAGCTCTGAAGTTTCCTTTTAACATACCTTCAAAATATGTTGTTGAGAAGATTTGATTTATTAGTATTATTATTAGTATTAATTAATAGCCCATTAAAGAGTCAGCAAACAAGAATAGAATTAGAAAATGAAAGACAAAAGAATCTCATAAAAATTAGTGAAGCGGAAAAAATTTTAAAGGAGACTGAAAAATCTAAAAATGTAACAACTGGTAAGTTGAATGTTATAAATAAACAAATTAATAATAGATTAAGTTTAATTTCTAATCTTAAGAAAGAAATGAAGTTTCAAAATAATGAAATTTTAGATTTAAGTGGAGTGATTTATTCTTTAACTAATGATTTAAAAATATTAAAAAATGAGTATTCTGAAATGATATATTATTCTTATAAATCTAGATCATCTCTTGATAAATTGGGATATGTTTTTTCTTCAAATAGTTATAATCAAATGTTTAGAAGGTTAGGGTATATAGTCCAATATACTAATTCAAGAAAAAAACAAATTCAAGAAATTGAAATAGTAACAAATGAGTTAGATAATCAAAAAAATAACTTAATTCATGAAAAAAGAATTCAAAATAAATTACTTAGTGATGAAGTTACTGAAAATAATAAGCTCCAAAAATTAAAAAGGAATCAGAAAAAAACAATTTCTGATTTGGGAAAAAAGGAGAGAAGAATAAAAAAAGAAATAAAAGAAAGAAGAATTTCCTTAGAGCAATTGGATAATCTTATAAAAGAAGTAATTAGAAGTGAAAGAGAAAAGTTATCAGGGGTTGATTTGGATTTAATTAAGTTAACAGAGTCTTTTGAGATAAATATTGGAAAATTAATATGGCCTGTTTCATCAGGTTTTATTTCAAATAAATTTGGAGTTCATCCACATCCAGTAATTAAAAATGTAAAAGTTAAAAATGACGGTATAGACATTCAAACTAGTAAAGGTTCTAAAGTATATTCTGTTTTTTCCGGAAAAGTCTCAACAGTTGCATTTATTCCTGGTATGAATAATGTTATTATAATAAATCATGGAGAGTATTATACATTATATGCCAAGTTAAAAAATTTATTGGTTGAGAAAGGAGATATCATTACTATTGGACAAAATATAGCTTATATAGTTACAAATTCAGATGGTGTGTCTGAATTGCAATTTCAAGTATGGAAAAATAATATAAAGTTGAATCCTGAAAAATGGATAATGAATAAATGATTTTATTATATTTACAAAATAATATTTAAAAATATGAATACAATTTTAGCTTTAGGAATGCCAGGAGGATGGGAATGGATAATTATTGGTTTAATAGTGGTTATTTTTTTTGGTGCAAATAAAATTCCTGAAATCTTTCGTGGTTTTGGAAAAGGTATAAGGGAATTTAAAGAAGCATCTAAGGAAATAAAAAAAGAAATTGAAAAAGATTCATCCGAAGATAAAAAATAATATTTTTATCCAAATAACCAGGAGAACCATCCTGATGATTTATTGCTTAACCCTTTATTATTAATAATATTTGCTACTTCTTGAGGATTAATTCCTATAGAGTTTGCAATATGACCCAGCAAAAAAAATTCATGATCATGAACTTTATTATCAGCTTTTATAAGATTAACTAATTCAGTTATAAAATCATCTTTTTCCTTCTTTTTTAATTTTTCTTTGATAATTTTTCCATATTCTGTTTGAATTTTATTGAAAAAGTTTTTTGTGTTTATAGTTTCAACATCTTGATATTTATATTTATTAAGTATTTTACTGGAATTAATAATATCTATTTCTTCTTTACCAATACTTCCATCAACTCTTGCTATTTTTGCAAAGCATGATGTTACTGCTTTATTTAGTAGTTCGTTGCTCATGTTTTTATATTTAATATATTAATTCCCTAAAATTAATATATTATTTGAATAATTGATGATTATTATATAATTGAATGAAATTTATTAATATAATATGTTTATTGGTTTTTATTTTATTTGGATGTCAATCCAATACAAATTCTAATTATAGTAATAGTACTTTATTACCAAATGCTTCAGGAGAAAATAATGAAATGTTAATAGTTATGGATTCTACAAAATTTCAAGGTGAAATAGGTAGATTGTTAGTGGGCACATATGGATCGTATATTTATGGTTTACCTCAACCTGAAAATAATTTTGATTTAATATTTATTAGACCTAGAAATTTTAATAGTATTCTTAAGTATGCAAAAAATATTGTTGTAGCATTTTCTTTGGAAGGTAGTAGTTTGGATTCAAAGATTTTAAGGAAAGAATTTAACGAAAAATCAATAGATAAAATAAAAAATGATAGTTCTATTTTCTTTTTTAAGAGAAAAGATCAGTATGCGAAAGGTCAGACAATTCTGTATTTATTTAGCAAGACTGATAATGAATTAATAAATAAGATAAAGAAAAATAAAAAAATGTTACTAAAATATTTTCAGAATGAAGTTTCAATAAGAACTTCTAAGGAAATTTTTTCAAAAGTTGAAGCTAATATTTCTAATAAATTATTTAATGATCATAGAATAAAAATAAAAATACCTTTTGGGTATGATTTAGCTAAAAATAATAATAATTTTTTTTGGTTAAGGTATCTTGAGCCAGATTATGAAAAAAATATTTTTGTTTATTATGAGGATTATGTTGATAATAAATTCAAACATTTTGGTGATTTTGTTCAAGAAAAAAATATTGAAAAAATAAGAAAAAAAATTTCTTTAAAGTATCTAAAGGATTCTGAAAAACCTAACATTTATATGTCTATACAAAAAATGTTACCTGTTGAAACTAATGTAATTAATTTCAAGGGAAAGTATTCTTTAGAATCTAAGGGATTATGGAAACTTAGTGATATTTCAGGTGGGGGACCATTTCATAGTTTTGTAATCTATGATGAAGAAATAAATAGAATTTATTATATAGAAGGTTATGTATATGCTCCTGGTAGAAAAAAAAGAGATTTAATGCAAGAAATTTCTTCCATATTATGGACATTTGAAATATGATTTCATTTATTAAAGGAAAAAAATTAGAGATTGATCCTACAAAAATTATTATTGATGTTAATGGTATTGGATATGAATTGAAAATTTCATTAAGAACATATTCAGAAATTAAAGAACATAGTGTTGTTAATCTATTTACACATTTACTAGTAAAAGAAGATTCTCATACATTATTTGGATTTTATGATAAATCGGAAAGGACAACTTTTTTAAGTTTATTATCTATATCTGGTGTAGGTCCTAGTACAGCTATTATGATTTTATCATCTTTATCATCTTCAGAATTAAATAGTGCCATTATTAGTTCAGATGTCCTAACAATTAAATCTGTAAAAGGTATAGGATTAAAAACTGCGGAAAGAATCATTTTAGAATTAAAGGATAAAATTTTGAAAAATTTAAATCAAAAAAATCCTAATAATTTTTTGGTTGAAAGAGACAATACTATTAAAAATGAAGCGTTATCAGCATTATCATCTTTGGGTATTTCAAAGAATGTTGTTAATAATCATATCGATAGAGTTTTAGATAATAATAATAATATTTCTCTTGAAGATTTAATTAGAGAAGTACTCAAAAGGTCATAAATACCAAAAAAGGTTATTGTGAACTCGAAATATTTAAAATATTTTATTTTTATATTTATAGCTTTTGCTAGTAATTTTTCCTATTCTAAATCACTTGATTATGATTCTTTATTGATTTCGGATACTATTAAATATGAACCATCTTTTTTTTCAACTTTTCAATTAAAAGATAGATACTCAGATCCATATTCAAATTTATTTTCAAATACTGCTTATGATATTAATTCAAGTATATTAAAAATAAGTTCTTATTATGATACCGCAAAAGTTTTTTTTGTTAGTGAAAAGATGGGATCATTGTATTATAGACCTTCTATTGGGATACCTTTTAATAAATTTGATAAGTATAATACTGATAATCAGATTAAAAATTATTTTAAGGAAAAATCTATAGGACTTGATGGTGAAAATACTTTAGAAAGTGGTAGGTTAATTCCTAAAATATTTATTCCACAATCTTTAGATAGAATTTTTGGAGGAAATTATATTGATTTACAGGTAAATGGATTTGTTAATTTAGATTTTGGAGGGAGATTTCAAAGAATAGAAAATCCATCTATACCAATTCGTCAGCAAAAAAATGGTGGATTCAATTATGATCAACAAATAAATTTAAGTATAGATGGAAAAGTAGGTGAAAAATTAAAAATTACTGCAAATTTTGATAATAATAATACTTTTGATTTTCAAAATAATTTAAAACTGGAGTATACTGGTTATGATGAAGATATAATAAAAAAAATAGAGGTTGGTAATGTTAGTATGCCTGTACGTAATAGTTTACTTAGAGGTGCACAAAGTCTTTTTGGATTTAAAACTCAATTGCAATTTGGTAGGTTAAGTTTAACAGGTATTTTATCAAGACAACAAGGAAAAAGTGAATCTATTAAAGTTGAAAATGGATTTCAAGGACGAGAATTTGAAATTATAGCTTCAGATTACGATGAAAATAGACATTTCTTTTTAGGACATTATTTTAGAGATAATTATGAGAAATGGTTAAAATCTTTGCCATTAGTAAGCTCAGGTGTAAATGTTAATAGAGTTGAAGTTTATGTATTAAATAGAACAAATAATTCCGAATCTTTAAGAAATTTTATTGGATTAACTGATTTAGCAGAAGGAACAAAAATTCTAGCTAGTGGTAATCCATTTATTGGGTCAGGTATTTCTGGTCCAAATGACAATTCATCTAATAGTCTATTTCAAAATCTTATAGATAATAATAGCATAAGAAATGTAAATCTAGTAAATGATGTACTTACTAATCAATTTGTTTTATCAAAAACGACAGATTTTGAAAAGGTAACTTCAGCAAGAAAATTAGATAATGATGAGTATGTTGTTAATAATTCACTTGGGTATATTTCTCTTTTAAGAAGACTACAAAATGATGAAGTATTAGCTGTTTCATATGAGTATACATTTAATGGAAATGTGTACAAAGTAGGTGAGTTATCAGAAGATTATCAAAATAAATCAGATGATGAAATTATTATATTAAAATTATTAAGACCATCTAATATTAATACTGAAATTTTTACATGGGATTTGATGATGAAAAACATTTATAATTTAAATGTAACTCAGATTGAAAATGAAAATTTTGATTTAAAAATTTATTATAGAGATGATGCAATTGGTTTTAATAATCCAAGTATTAATGAAGGAATTCTTACTCGAGATAAACCTTTAATTCGTTTATTAGGATTAGATAAACTTAATTATAATAATGATCCACAATATGACGGAAATTTTGATTTTGTAGAAGGATTTACAATAGATTCAAAAAAAGGAAATATAATTTTTCCAGTATTAGAGCCATTTGGTTCAACACTGAACTCTTATTTTTTGGAAAGTAATGAAATTAATTTATCTGAAAAATATGTTTTTGAAGAATTATATTCAACTACAAAAAGTGATGCTGAAAAAATATTATCAAAGAATAAATTTTTTATAATTGGAAATGTTTCATCTGGATCAGGAAGTGAAATTAATTTACCAGGTCTTGATATTTCAGAGAATTCAGTTGTTGTCATGGCGGGAAATATTCAATTGAAAGAAGGTTCTGATTATACGGTTAATTATAATTTGGGTAGTGTAAGAATATTAAATCCTGCAATATTAACATCTGGTCAAGAAATAACAATATCATTTGAAAAAGCGGATTTATTTAATTTCCAAACCAAGTGGTTATCTGGTGCAAGAGCAGAATATAGTTTTGATAAAAGTACTAATATTGGATTTACAGTTTTTCATTTGAATGAGAGACCAGGAGGTATAACTAGGTTTAGTGTTGGAAATGAACCAATAAAAAACACAAAGTATGGATTTGATTTTAATATTAATAAGGAAAGTGAATTAATAACAAAAATCATAAATACTATTCCATTACTTGGAACTAGAGAAAAGTCAAATATTAATTTTAGTTCTGAATTTGCTCAACTTATTCCTGGAACTTCAAATGTTATAAATGGTGAAGGGACCACTTATATTGATGATTTTGAAAATTCTGTAACTCCTCTTTCTTTAGGAAGTTCTCCTCTTTCATGGAAATTAGGATCTACACCTGAAACAAATGACAATAGATTTGATTTGAGTAATTCTACTGTTACTAATTTGGGGTATGCATATAAGAGGGCTAAAATTTCTTGGTATAGAATTGATAATATTTTTTATTTAAATGGTGGTATTAATAAACCTTCTAATATTAGTTTAGAAGATCTCCAAAATAATTACGTGAAGTCAATATCACCTCAGGATATTTTTAGACAACAGGACAGGCAATTAATTAATACTAATCTTCCTATTTTTGATATTGCTTATTTTCCTAGTGAGAGAGGACAATATAATTATAACTCGAATTTATTACAGTCAGGTCTTCTCAATAATCCAAAGTCAAATTTTGGTGCTATTACTAAAAGTATTTCAAATGATACTGATTTTGATAAAACAAATATTCAATATCTAGAATTTTGGCTTATGGATCCATTTATTGATGGTGAGAATGGTAAAATTTTAGATGGTATTTTTAATAGAAATAATACAACTGGTGGAAAATTAATATTTAATTTAGGAAACGTATCTGAAGATATAATGAAGGATAATATTCATGCTTTTGAAAATGGATTATCATTTGATTATAGTAATAATGGTATAACAGAAAATGAGTGGGGTAGAGTTACATCCAAGCAATATTTAACTAAGTTTTTTGAAAATAGCTCTAGTTCAAGAAGAAATCAAGATGTTGGATTTGATGGTTTAAAAAATGAAGATGAAATAAATTATTTTAAAACTAATTTTATTGATAATCTTAATCTTACTAGCGAAGCTAAATTAAATATTGAACTTGATGTTTCTGCTGATAATTTTAAATATTATTTGGGAGATGAATTTAATCAGTCTAATAAAAAAATCATTGAAAGGTATAAGAATTATAATGGAATGGAAGGCAATACCCCTTTATCATCAAATAGTAGTTATGCTGCTCAGGGGTCACCATATCCTGAAAATGAAGATTTGAATGAAGATAATACATTATCAGATTTAGAAAGTTATTATGAATATGAAATGGATTTATCACCTAATGAGCTTGATATTGGAAAAAATAATATAGTTGATAAGGTTATTGATAAATCAGGAAGTGCAACTTGGTATCAATTTAGGATCCCTATTAGAAATCCCGATAGAATTCAAGGTTCAATTTCTGATTTTAAAACAATTAGATTTATTCGAACTTATCTTACAGATTGGGAAGAACCAGTTGTATTAAGATTAGCAAAATTTCAATTGGTTGGTAGTCAATGGAGAAAGTATAAAGAATCTTTATTTGAATCTGGTTTAAATGAAGTTCCAGAATCATCAGAATCAGATTTTGATATATCAGTCGTTAATGTTGAAGATAATAGTATTGGATCAGATATAAAATCCCCCTATGTAGTTCCTCCAGGGATTAAAAGAGATATTGATAATACTACAATCATTCAGAGAAGAACTAATGAACAATCTCTACAACTTTGTTTTAATGATTTATCAGATGGAGATGCCAGAGCTGTTTTTAAAGAATCAAATTTTGATTTAATTAATTATGGTAGAATAAGAATGTTTATTCATGCTGAGGCAAATAATAGTGAAATATTGACAGATAATGAAGTTCATGCATTTTTAAGATTTGGATCAGATTATGAACATAATTATTATGAGATTGAACTTCCTTTAAAAATAACTAGACCAAGTTTACTTAATCAAAATAATATCAATATAGAGAGATTAGTTTGGCCAGAAGAAAATGAGATAAATTTAGATATTCAAGAACTTTTATCTTTAAAGTCAGAAAGAAATAGGTTAAATATTGATGTAACTACTCCATTTTCTAAATCATCTAATAATGGAAATTATACATTAAAAATTGTTGGAAGACCAAGCATGAGTACAGTTTTGAATTTTATGTTAGGAGTTAGAAACCCTTTAAGTATAGATAGGGGAGATAAATCTGCATGTGTATGGTTTAATGAATTAAGGCTTACAGATTTTGATAAAACAAAGGGTTGGGCAGCAAATGCTAATTTAAATTTAAAATTATCTGATTTTGCTACAGTATCTTCATCGGCTAGATATACTTCTGTTGGTTTTGGCTCTATTCAACAAAGAATATCAGAAAGGGCTAGAGAAGAAAGATTACAATATGATGCATCAGCTAATATTAATTTAGATAAGTTTTTACCGTCTAAAAGTGGTATAAAACTTCCTTTGTATGTAGCCATATCTAAGTCTAAGATTACTCCTAAGTATGACCCTCTTGATAAAGATATTCCTTTAGAAGCATCAATTAATTCTTTTGATACCAAAAAAGAGAGGAGAGCATATAAAAATATGACTGAAGAAAATATTGAGTCCAAATCAATAAGTTTAAATAATATTAGAAAAGAAAGAATAAAAAAAGATTCAAGATCTGATTTTTGGGATTTAGAAAATTTGTCTACAAGTTTTGCATACAATGAAAGAAAAAGTTCAAATATTACAACACAATCAATAGAATATAAAGAACATAGAGCAAATATTTCTTATAATTTTTCACCAAAAAACATTTCTATAGAACCATTTAAAAATGTTGATTGGCTTAATTCAAAAATATTTTCTTTAATTAAGGATATTAATTTTAATCCTGTTCCTTCAAATATTACAATTCGAGGAGATATGAATAGGAGATTTAATAAAATACAATACAGAAATTCTAACTTGACTATAGAAGGTGTTGATCCAATTTTTGAAAAATATTTTTCATTTAATAGATCATATAGTCTAAGATGGAACATATTTAAGAGTATGAATATTGATATAAATGCTATTAATAATTCTATTATAGATGAACCTGAGGGAGAACTTGATTCCAAAGAGAAACTTGATAGTGTTTTTTATAATATAAAAACTTTTGGAAGAACAAAAAATTATAATCAAAATGTTCAAATTAATTATAAAATTCCTATTAATAAAATTCCTTTAACTAATTGGATAAGTTCAAATGCAAAATATTCTGCTAGATATCTATGGTCTGCAGGTTCATTTCAACAAGCTGACACATTAGGTAATATTGTTGAAAATAGTAGAAATTATTCATTGAGTACAAAAATGGATATTTCTAAATTTTATGATAAACTTCCTTTTCTAAAAAAATATAATAAAACGTATAAATCAAAAGATTCAATTAATTCATTATTGGAATCTAAGGTTTTTGATGGTATAATGAAATTCATTATGTCATTACGGTCATTAAATTTTACTTATAATGTTAACGAAAGAACATCCATGGCTGGTATTATTGATGATCCAAACATATTTGGATTAAATCTTGATAGTAAGTCTCCTGGTTGGAATTTTATTATGGGATCACAAGATTCAAATATAAGAAATATTGCTGCAGGTAATAATTGGTTAGTCAAAAATGATTATTTAAATACACCATTTATTCAATCAAGAAATAATAATTTTCAGTTTCGTGGAACTTTACAACCTTTAAGTAGTTTAAGAATACAATTAGATGCTAAAAGAATTATTTCTGAAAACTATCAGGAAATTTTCAGATATAACTCATCTAAAAAATCATATGTTTCTTTAACTCCTACCAGAGGAGGTAATTTTTCGTTATCTTTTTTGTCAATTAAAACAGCATTTATTAAGGATGATGAATTTAATAATTCATCTGTGTTCCAAAATTTTGTAGAAAATCGAAATATTATAAGAAATAAATTAAATTCAGTTAATTCTACTGGTGAATATGGTTTGAATTCTCAAGATGTTCTTATACCAGCTTTTATTTCTGCTTACTCGGGAAAAGATGCAAATAATTTTTCTTTAAATCCATTTCCCAAAATACCTATTCCTAATTGGAGAATTGATTTTTCTGGTCTAAACAAAATTAAGGCGTTAAGTGAAATTTTTTCATCTATTAGTATTAGTCATTCATATCAGTCTATGTATTCAGTAGGTAATTTTGTAAACTCTCTTATTTATTCAGATAATTTGGATTTTAATAATTCTATTATGGATTATCCTTTAGCTTCAGAAATTACTGAGAACGGATTAATACCATTTTATATTATTAATCAGGTAAGAATAATAGAGAGATTTGCTCCTTTAATTGGCATAAGTGTTAGAACAAAAAATAATTTAAATGCAAGAATTGATTATAAGAGAGATAGAAATATAATGTTAAACCTTTCTAATTCTCAAATATCAGAATTACAAAATTCTGATTTTTCAATTGACTTTGGATATTCAAAAGATAAATTAAAATTACCTTTTAGGTATAGGGGTAATATTATTATTCTTGATAATGATATTCAATTTAAATTAAATTTTGTTGTTAGAAAAACAAAAACAATTCAAAGAAAAATAGATGGTGAAAATGTAGTTACTAATGGAAATTATAATTTTCAACTTAGACCTAATATTAATTATGTTGTAAATAATAGGATAAGTTTGATTATGTATTATGATAAAATTATTAATAAGCCGCTTGTATCTAACTCTTTTCCTAGATATTCTTCTTCTTTTGGAGTAAGACTTAGAATGGGATTATCCCAATAAAATTAAAATTTCTATTATTAAAAAAAATCCTTTATTATCTTCGTTGCATGAATCCAAAAGAATTAAAATATACTAATGATCATGAGTGGGTAAAAATTGAAAATGAATTTGCAATTGTCGGAATTACAAATTTTGCTCAACAAGAACTTGGAGATATTGTTTATGTAGATATTGAATCTCTTCATCAAAAAATTAATAAAGGAGAGATTTTTGGTACAGTTGAAGCTGTAAAAACTGTTTCGGATTTATTTATGCCTATTTCTGGAAAAGTTATAGAAATAAATGAAAAATTAGATTCTGAACCTGAACTTGTGAATAATGATCCTTATGGAGATGGTTGGATGATCAAAATAAAAATGGAAGATGGATTGGAGATAGAAAAATTATTAGATTTCAGTTCATATGAAAACATTACGAACTAGTTTTTATTTATATCTTTCATTATCAATACTCTGGTTTATATTAATAGTTTATGCTATGATGTTTTATAATAACACATCAGATTTAAGAGAATTACCTCTTTATTTTGATAAATTTATTCACTTTTTTTTATTCTTTATTCAATCTTTATTGATAACTAAATCAGTTATGATTTATGACATTAACTTAGTCTATAGATATAAATTTTTAATTTTATTTAGTCTATCTCTCTTTGCTATAATTACTGAGTACCAACACTATTTTATTGCATATAGAAATTTTGACATTTTTGATATGCTTACAAATATAATTGGAGTAATTATAGGAGTTTTTTTATTTGATTTGTTCAAATCATAAATAATTGATTTATATTTGATCCATAATGGAAGTTAAAAAGAATTTAGTCGCAGATTTAGAAAAAAAATCAAGTCTTTTTTTAAATATAGGACTTTGTATAAGTCTTCTTTTGGTAATCACAGCATTTGAATGGAAATTTTATGATAGGGGTGCTGGAATGGATTTAGGCTCTATAGATGATGATTTTGAAGATCTTATGGAAATTCCACAGACAGAACAACCACCACCACCACCACCTGTAATTCAACAACCTGAAATCATAGAAGTTCCAGATGAAGAAGAAATTGAAGAAGAAATCGAAATCATAATAGATGTTGAAATTACTGAGGAAACAGTAATAGAAGAAATTGTTTTTGAAGAGGCTCTCGAAGAAGAAGAGGTAGATGAAATTTTTACAATTGTTGAAGATCAGCCTGCACCGCCAGGAGGAATGAGTGCTTTTTATAAATATGTTGCTACAACTCTAAGATACCCTGCTCAAGCAAGGAGAATGGGTATTGAAGGGAAGGTTTTTGTTCAATTTGTGGTTGATAAAGATGGTTCTTTAACAGACGTTCAAGCAATTAAGGGAATTGGAGCTGGTTGTGATGAAGAAGCTGTAAGGGTTATTTCTAAAGCTAAAAAGTGGAAACCTGGTAGGCAAAGAGGAAGAGCAGTTAAAGTCAGGATGATATTACCTATAACCTTTAAATTAGGTTAATTTCTAAAGAACATTATATAATTGTTCTTTTATTTTTTCTAAAGAATCTTTCATAGATATAACTTTTTCTTGAATTTTAAATTTGTTGCATTTAGATCCTATAGTATTAATTTCTCTGTTAATTTCTTGACATATAAAATTTAATTTTTTACCATTTGAATCAACTGTATTAAGAGTATTCTTAAGAAGAAGGAAATGTTCTTTTAACCTATTGATTTCTTCGTTGATATTAGTTTTGTCTAGATAATAAAACAATTCTTGTTCCAATCTATTACTATCTAATTTTATATGTTCAATTTTAGATATTTCTGCTAATAAGTATTTTTTTTTAAATTCAGATCTTGTCTTATCAGTTTTTATAATTGATTTTAAGCTTGATTCTAAATTTTTTATTTTATTATTTATATCGTTTAAAATGCTTTTTCCTTCTTTTTTTCTAGAATTACTACATTCATTTATTACTTTATTGAATAAGAATTGAATAGTTTTAAACTCTATTTTTTCTTCATTATCTAAAGAAAATAAACTATTTATATACATAGTATTATTAAAAATGGATTCATTATTAATTTTTCCGGTAGTTTTAGATAAAGTTTTTAGTTCATTATAATAGTGTTTAAATAATTTTTTATCAAATCTAACTTTAGATTTAATTTTATTTTTTATTATGATATTAACATCAATTTTACCCCTTATAAGCTTTTTTTTTAATTCGCTTCTTAAACGATTTTCATATTTAAGTAATTGTTTGGGTATTTTAAAACTATAATCAAAAACTTTAGAGTTTAGAGACTTGATTTCAATTTCAATAATATTTCCTTTTATTTCTTTAGAAATAAATCCATATCCAGTCATTGAGTTTATCATTTCATTATTTTAAAAACTATAACCTATTGAAAAATGAATTTTTGTTTTTCCTGTTGTATAATCTTCTATAGGTTTTGCAATATCTAATTTTATATAGTAATCTGTTATTAGTGATCTAATGCCAAATCCATAACTGGCTAACCAAGGATTTTTTGAGTTTTCAATTTCAGCTTGAAATACAGATCCGGGTTCTTTTATTATCCATGTATTAACATCACTTTGAATACTAAATGGAGAATTTTCATCCCATGATGATCCTAAATCAAAAAAACCAATTAATTGAAAATTATTTAGAAATTCAGATGAAACTTCATTATTAAATAACGTTTTTACTAAAGGTATTCTTAGTTCTGAACTTAATAATAAAACTTTTTTCCCATTAAATTTATTAAAATCATAACCCCTTAAGTCAACAAATTTTGAAAAGAGTATTGTGGAATTATCTACACCACTAGCAATAGCAAGGGGATTATTGGGAGTGTCTTCATTTGTTGAACTAAATATTGAATTTTGCACTCCCCCAAGAATATATTTGTTTGGGTTATCTCCAAATGATCCTCCATAAAAAACTCGTGATGATAAAATAATGTGGTTACTAATTTTTTGATGATGGATTAAATCAATAGATAAATTATTAAAGTCCTTAAGATCATTATTTAATGAAAAGTAATTGTTATATGATATTTTCAATTTAGTTCCTTCTTCTAAATTCATTCCTATTTTTGTTGAGTTATCATATATAATATTTGAAGTATAGCCTGTATAGTTTGTTCTATTATAATATAGAAAAGGAGGTGGAGTATTATTTAATACTCTATAATCTAAATCTGAAAATTCAGTTCTAGTAAAAAATGGTGCAATTTCTAATCTAACAAAATTAGATAGGGGATACATTGCTTTTATTTTAAACCCATTAAGTGAATATTTATGGTATAGGAAATTTTCTTGATCTTCTGCAAAATATATTTTTCTATTATATGAAAGTTTAAAATCTATTCTTTTTTTAAGATAAGTGTATTCAGTATAGATATCTGAACTTTTTATACTTGAAAAAGGAACAAATGCTTTTGCATATAATTTGTGATCTTCTAGTATATCAATAAAATCAGTTTCAATTTGACTTCCATAACCCTCTAATGGATCAATTTTTATAAAACTGTTAAAATTATTTTTAACTAGTGAATAGTTATAGTTTATTGGGCCAGATAGTTTAGTTCTATTTTGAAAATTATTTATATTATTTAATATAGAGGATGTTTTCTTATTGTCATCTTTGAATTCAAAATTTTCTGTTTTTTCAAAATCTATTTTTTTTTCTTTTTGAGATTTGATTTCAAAATCTATTTTTTTTTCGTTTAATTTTTTTCTCTCTAAGTAAATTAATCTATCAGTTTTAGGACTAAAAATCGGTTTTGGGTTATATTCATCGATATTATATGTATTTATTTTTCCTTCTTTCAAAAAAGATAACACTAAAGATTTTTCTTGATAGTTATAATCATAGTTAATAATATTCGAATAGAAATCAGAGAATTGACTAAAGGTATTATTAGTAATATTATAATTATAAATATTATTTATTCCTTTTAAATCACTTAGATAAATAATTTCATTTTTAGAAATTGGTATTGATTTTATGTCATTACTTATAGTCTTGGTTACTTGATGTAATGAACTAGTTGTTGAGTCTAAATTATAAATGAATAAGTTATAGTAGTCATTTAAATCATTTATTTCTGAATCAAGTTTTACATGTGTTCTATTTGAACTAAAAATTATAGAATTTGATTTTGGAAAAAATTCTGGATATATGTCATCTGCTATATCATTGGTTAGTTGTTTGGTACTATTTTTATATGTACTTAATAAGTATATATTAGAGTTTGAATTTATTGTGCCACTTAATGCTATAAGATTTGTTGTATGATTAAATGAAAATCCATTTACATTTTCAAATCTTGCAAGTGATTTATAAAACTTTTCTTTATTAATAAGATCATAAATTACTAAATTGTTTAATCCATTTATTATTTTCATATATCCTATTTTATCATCATTAACCCAGGAAATATAAAATGAATTACTATTAGATTTATTATTCATTTGTGAAATTTTAGTTACTTTATTTGTAACCAAATTCAAAAAAAATATTTTAATGCCATTTTTAGTATTTGATGAGAATAATATTTTATTATTATTTGGACTAATTTTTATATTTGAAACATTAGAGTATTTCTTTTTTAATTTAATGATTTGATTATTATCTAATTGTGTATACTGATCACTGTTTTTATTTACAGAAGAAAGGTAATAATTTTGCCAATCCTTCATTATTTCATTGAAATTTTTACCTAAAGTACTAGATATGCCTTTTTCAGGATTTCTTATAATTTTAGTAAGATTTAAAATATTTGATATTGTATTTTTTCCATATACTATGGAAATATAATTCCATATACTTTGACCAATAATTCCAGAGTTTTGATTAGTAATTTTTTTTACTTTTTTTAGATCTTGGGTTAAGAAGTAGTCTCTTATTACATTATCCATTTCCATGTTCCATCCATATGCTAAATATTTTGCTGCACCATCTATGAACCAATTAGGAATAGAAGAAAATGAAGCTTTACCAAATCTTTTTGTAAATCCATTATTTCCTTTCATTAAGTCATTAATAATTACATTTAACAATTTGTATTCAAGATTTTTTACAAATTGATTTTTATTTTCTGAGAATGCTATTTCAAATTGTATTGTATTGTTCTGTATTAAATTGGTAGATAAAAAGATATCTTTTTTATTAATACCAATGTTGCTTTGAATTAATTCATTGGGAGAATTAAAAATAAAAATTTTAGTTTTTTTTATTGGTTGGTGACCTACTGAAGTTGTAATTTCTCTAAATTTATTTTCTAGGTGTTTGGATGCTATATCTGCAATATTTTTTCCACTATTATTATAATAAATTTCAAAGTTGTCTGTATAAATAATACTCCATTTAAGAGACTTGTGTTGAATTCTATTTTTTCCATATTCGGAATAAAATGAACTTTGTGATAAGAGCATTGTGGTATTGAAAATTAAAAAAATCCAAATGATTACAATCTTGTACAATTTCATTTATTTATATTTTTTGAATTATATCTTTTAACATTTATTTCAAAATTTATTTTATTTTTTTGCTCTATAGAATTAAATAATTCTTTTGAACAAAAAGGAGCCAAACTTATACCTTTTGATCCAAGTCCATTTAATATATATAAATTATCAAATATAGGGTGTTGTCCAACAAATGGCCTTCTATCAATAGTTGCAGGTCTAACGCCAAACTTTTCTTTTATAATGGTATATTTTATTTTTAATAATTTAGATAATTTATCAATTAATTCTTGAAGTCCATTATTATTTGTTTCATTTCCATATGTGGATCCTACATTTTTTAAATCATTTTTTAGTGGAATAATGGAGATACCTTTATTTATAATATTCTTTATTTTTAATTTAGTTTTTATAATCATACTACTACCAGTAACGTGTTTAAATGGAAGATAGGAAAAAAGTTTATTTTTTGTTTCATCTATCCCAATACACATAATTATATTATTAGTTTTCCAATTTTTAATTTTAATTTTATTGTTTTCTATTAAAATCTTTTTATTATTTAATTTATACTTCTTATAACGACCAAGACTTATAAAATATTTTTTTGATTCTAAAATATATTTATTGACATCAATATATCCACTTTTAGAGGTAATTATTCCACCCAATTCATCATCTAACCCATTAATCTTTTTGTTATTTACTTCTGATTTAATGTAATTTTCATATTTTGAATTTGATATTTTTTCATTCCATAAATTAGCTTCTTTAATATTTTTATATGGTCTATAAATATTTTTTTTATATAGAATTTTTTTATTAATTTTTTTTTCCACCTTAGAATAAAATTTTTCAAGTTCTTTAAAGAGTATTTCCGCATTCCATGTTTTTACAGAGTTTCTTCCAGTTATTGGATTATAAATTCCTAGTGCAGCAGTAGATGAAGTGTTTTTTTTTTCATCATTTAATATATAAAACTTCTTTTTATTAAAATTTAGCCACCATGCTAATGTAGTTCCAGCAATTCCTTGGCCAATTACTATATAATCTAATTTATCCTTCATTTTTTTTAATCTAATTATTTATAATTCAAATTTGTAATCAAATTAAAATTATGTTAAAGATTAAATCTTTTACTTTTAATGCATTTCAAGAAAACACTTATGTTGTTTCTTCGGATAATAAATGTTTTATAGTTGATCCTGGAAATTCTTCAGATGAAGAAAATGAAGAATTAATGTTATATATTTCTTCAAATAAACTAATTCCAGAGTATGTACTTATTACCCATTGTCATGTTGATCATGTGTTAGGAACTAACTTTTTAACTACAAGCTTTTCTATAAAAGCATATTTACCTGAATCAGAAAAGAAGATATATGATGAAATGGTTAATTATGCTCATTTATTTGGATTTGAAAATTATAATAACTCCAAGGATATAAAATATATCACTAAGGATAGTAGATTAGTATTTAATGGTTTAGATATAGATATTCTTTTACTTCCTGGTCACTCACCAGGTCATCTTGCTTTCTATTTTGATAGGTATAAAAAATGTTTTAGTGGAGATGTAATTTTTAAAAATAGTATAGGAAGGACAGATCTTCCAGGAGGAAATTATGAAACATTAATTAACAGTATTAAAAATGAATTATTTTTACTAGATGATAATGTACAAATTTATCCAGGACATGGTCCTATTACTAATATTTATGATGAAAAACATTTAAATCCATTTTTAATTTGAAAAATAATATTCCAAATATTTTTACTACTTTAAATTTAGTTTCAGGATTTTTAGGCATCACCTTTTTTCTATCAGATTTGACTAGTCTTATTCCTTATTGTATTTATTTGTCTTTAATATTTGATTATTTGGATGGTTTAACAGCCAGAAAATTGAATTTAATTTCAAATTTTGGAAAGCAATTAGATTCATTGGCTGATTTGGTATCTTTTGGAGTATTGCCAAGCTTAGTAATATTTGATTGGTTGAGTAATAACTCTACTTATAATATGTTAGAATATATTTCAGTTTTAATATTAGTTGCATCTGCTTTTAGATTAGCTAAATTTAATATTTCTCAATCAAGTTCTAATGATTTTATAGGTCTTCCTACGCCAGCTAATGCATTATTCTTTGTTTCTATTTTTTATTCATCAAAATACGCAACTTTTTTAAATGATAAAATTTTAGTTGGATTAGTTATTATTTTTTCGTTACTAATGATTTCTAATATTAGATTTATTTCTATGAAATTTATTGATTATTCCTTAGCTGAAAATATAAATAAGTACATAATAATTTTAGTTTCCTTATTGTGTTTTTTATTGTTAGGCATTGATGGTTTCCCGTTTATTATTCTTTTTTATATTTCATATTCATTTTTTAATGGTTTATTTCATAGAAATAATTCAAAATAATTTTCAATAAAAAGAGTTTAAAGAATATATTTTAACTGCATTAATTGTGAAAATAAAATTTATAATTGTTTTATTGTTTTTACCTAGTTTTTTATTTTCTCAATCATCGATTTTATCTACTGGTGATTGGATAAAAATTGGTGTAATTAAATCTGGAATTTATAAGCTTGATAAAAATTTTTTTCAAGATAATAATGTTGATTATAATTTAATCAACCCAAGTACAATTCAAATCTTTGGAAGTGGTTATAATGGCTCATTACCACAAAAGAATAATCTTTCTACATTATTTTCTCCAAAACAGTTAAAAATAAGCTTTTATGGAAATAATAATAATGTTTTTGAGGACAATGAATTTGTATATTTTTATGCTCAATCTTCAGATAAGCTAGTTTATGATTCATTAAATAATAAAACGCAGTATGATAATAATATTTATACAGATTCTTCATTCTTTTTATTAACGTATAATCAAAGTTCTGGTAATAGAGTTGATGAAATTGATAATGGAATTCACTATGATTCATTATCAGATGAAGTTTTTCATTTTAGTTATTTTGAAGAAGATACTTATAGTATTATTCAATCTGGTAGGGATTGGTTTGGAAGTGTTTATTCTCCTAATGAAATAAAGAGTTTTGATATTTTGAATTATGTTCCTTATTCTGATCTAAATATAGAGTTACAATTTTTATCTAGATCTTTATCTGATTCTAAGTTTTCAATTTCTATTAATGATGAATTTATTGATGATATTGAACTTCAAAAAATAACTGAAGGAGTATATGGTAATAAGGGATTATTAACTTTTAAAAACCTTCATTATAAAGTTGGTGGTAATAACCTAAGTAAAATGCAAATATCATATTCTGGATCTAACTCTTCTTTAGCATATTTAGATTATTTTACTATGTCAGGAAAAATAAAATTATCTTATCAGAATGATCAATTAAAGTATTTTACTAGACCAAGTACTTTTAAAAATTTTGTAAAGTTTAAAATTGAATCAAATGATGAAGTTAGTGTTTGGAATGTTACGGATTTATATAATGTATACTCTTATAAGATAGTTAATGAAAGTGATAATTTATTTTATATTTCTAACATCAAAAATTATACTTCAAATATTATTTTTTCATTGGATGATTTATTAATTCCTGAATTTTCTTATAAAATATCTAATTCTAATATTATAAATCATTTGAATCCAGATTTAATAATCATAACAAATAAATTGTTTTATGATTACGCTAATAGGATTAAAATGTTAAGAGAGAAAAAGGACAACTTAGTTGTTGATGTTGTATTAGTTGAAGATATATATAATCAATTTTCATCAGCTAATCCCGATGTTTCATCAATTAGAAACTTTATAAAATATGTATATAATACTTCTTTAGAAAATTTAAAATATGTTTTATTATTTGGTGATTGTTCATATGATTTTAAAGATAGAATTCCTAATAATACTAATTTCATTCCCATATATCAATCTTATAATTCTACAAATAATATATATAGTTTTTCTTCGGATGATTATTATGGATTTTTAGATGATGATGAGGGTGAATGGATAGAAAGTATAGATGGGGATCATTATTTAGATGTAGGAGTTGGGAGGATACCTGTAAAAACTAGAAATGAAGCAAGCGCTTACATAGAAAAATTAGTTAGATATTCAGATAAAAAAAATTTAGAAGGTGACTGGAAAAATGATATTTATTTAGTTGCTGATGATGGTGATAATAATGTTCATCAAAATGATGCAGAATTACATTTTAACTTGTTAAATAATAATAATAAAAGCTTTAATATAAATAAAATTTATCTTGATTTTTATGAACAAAAATTGATAGATGGAATAAAAACATCACCAAAAACAAAAGTATTATTAGATGAGGCTATTGATAGAGGATCACTTATTTTGAATTATGTGGGTCATGGAAATGAATTTTTATGGACGGAAGAAAAAATTCTTAATGAAAATTCTATTTATAGTTGGAATAATAGAATGAAACTACCACTTTTTATAACGGCTACATGTGAGTTTGGGAAGTTTGATGATCCATTAATTACTTCAGGTGGTGAAATGTTATTAAATAAATCAAATGGTGGAGCAATTGCATTGTTAACAACTACTAGGCCAGTTTTTTCGCAAACAAATTTTAGATTAAATAATCAATTTTATAAATATGTATTTAAAAAAAATAATGGAGAGTATCAAAGGTTAGGAGATATTTTTAAGAATACAAAAAATAATAGTTTGAGCGGATCTATTAATAGGAATTTTGCTTTGTTGGGTGATCCCTCTATGAAATTAGCTTACCCTAATTATAGTGTAAATACAGAAACTATTGATACTTTAAAAGCTTTAGGAAAAGTAATAATTAAAGGTCAAATATATGATTATAACGAAAATATTATTGATGATTTTAATGGGGATTTGTTCGTAGATGTTTTTGATAAAATTGTTTCAAAGCAAACTCTTGGTGATGAAAGTGATCCATTTACATTTTATGAATGGGAAAATAAAATTTTTAGAGGTTTTGCTGAAGTTAAAAATGGAAATTTTTATTTTGAATTTGTTGTTCCAAAAAATATTGAATATAAATATGGAACTGGAAGAATGATATTTTTTGCTACTGATACTACATCATTTTTAGATGCTTCTTCATCAAATGATTTTATAATAGGAGGGACATCAGATGATTTTGATGATGATACTACTCCACCAACAATAGATATATTCCTTGATAGTTATGATTTTATTTCGGGTAATTCAGTTTCAAAAGATCCACTTTTAATTGTGGATTTATTTGATTTAAATGGTATTAATATAACGGAAATAAATCCTTTTCATACTATGAGAGCAATTGTTGATGATACAATAGAAATTAAATTAAATGATTATTTTATAACTTCTAAAAATGAATATAAGCAAGGAGTAATTAGATATCCTTTGAATGGACTTGAGATTGGAAAGCATAAAATTGAAATTAAAGTTAGTGATACATACAATAATTTGTCATCTAAGTCAGTTGTATTTGTTATTGACAATAACAATTTGTTTAATCTTTATAATCTGATGAATTATCCTAACCCTTTTTCCTATGAAACTACGTTTAGTTTTGATCATGATAGTGGAGAACAACCTTTATTCATTCATTTAGAGGTATTTGATTTGAGAGGCACTAAATTATATCATTATGAAGAAATATTAGAATATTCAAATTCTCATGTAGATGGAATTATTTGGAATGGAAATGATATGAATAACAATATTTTGCCTCAAGGAATTTATATATATAAATTGCATGTTAAGAATTTATATGATAATTCATCTATTACAACATTTAATAAAATGATAAAAACATATTAATTCATGAAATATTTATTAATTCTTATTCTTTTTATTGCATCTCAGAATTTGTTTTCGCAAACAACTTTTATTGGTCAGGATAGTTCTAGAAGGCCAATTATTACTGCTGTTCCTTTTTTATTGATTTCTCCAGATTCGAGAGGTTCTGCAATGGGAGAAACTGGCGTTGCAACTTCCCCTGATGCTAATTCTGTACACTGGAATAATGCAAAGCTTGCTTTTATAGAAAAAAAATATGGATTTAGTCTCTCTTATGTCCCTTGGTTAGGAAAAATTGTAGATGATATGGCAATATCTTATTTATCTGGTTTTTATAAAATTGATAAGATTCAGGCAATCAGTTTAGATATGAAATATTTTGATTTAGGAGAAATACAATTGACTGATAATCAAGGCATGTCATTAGGTATTGAAAATCCTAAAGAATTAAGTACAGCTTTTACTTATTCTAGAAAGTTGACAAATAATTTATCTTTAGGTGGAACAACAAGATATATATGGTCAAATTTATCGGGCAGTATATCAAATTATTCTGATTCTAAATCTGGAAGTAGTTTTTCAGTAGATTTAGGATTATACTATAATAAGGAGATAACATTATTAAATAGAACTAGTGAACTATCATTCGGATCTCATTTCTCAAATATTGGTGGTAAAATAACATATGGAAGTTCAAAAAATTTAGATTTTATTCCTATTAATCTAAGATTTGGTTCTGCTTTAAAGACATTTATTGATCAATATAATTCAATAACTATAGCTCTAGATTTTAATAAATTATTAGTTCCTACACCTCCTATATATGAAAAAGATAATTTAGGAAACTATGTCATGGATCCATTAACAAATAAACCAAAAATTTTAAAAGGAAAAAACCCAAATAGATCAGTTTTGAGTGGTATGTTTTCATCATTTTCAGATGCTCCTAATGGTTTTTCAGAAGAACTTAAAGAATTTACTATATCATCGGGTTTTGAGTATTGGTATAGAGAAATGTTTGCTCTTAGAGGAGGATATTTTTTTGAAAATAATGATAAAGGAGGAAGAAAATTTTTAACATTTGGTGCGGGACTAAAATATAATAATTTAGGATTAGATTTTTCTTATATTTCAACCATAGATCAAAATCATCCACTTGCAGAAACTATGAGATTTTCTATTGCATTATTATTTAATGATTCTGAGTCTTCTTCTACAGATGATTAATTATTTGTAATAATTAATCCTATAGAATTTATTCCATTTAATGTTTCTTTTCTCATAGATTGTTTTATTAGAAAAGTATATTCTGATTGTTTACTTAGAGAATCTATTTGAAAAATTAATGAGTCTATGGTATATTGTTTTAGTAGACCAGAACCTTTTGGTATGCCGAATTTTTTATCAAATAAATCAAATTCTATCATTTTGGAATTTATAATCTTTTTATTTGAATCAAGTAGTGAATATGATGAATAAAAATTTTGAAATGGATAGTCTACTGTATAATTAATACTCAGGTTAATATTTAATTTTTTATTTTCTAGACTGTTAAATTTAAAAATAATTGTTGAATCTGCGTGCCATTTATTTTCATTAAAAATGTAATAATTAGAATAAATGGTACTTTTTGTACAGGATGATAATAAAGATAAAAAAGGAATTAATAAGCTTAATAATACTTTCATTTAATTATTTTTTTATAAATCTTTTCCTATGTCTTTTCTATAATATTTATTATTCCATGATATAGATTTTGCTAAATCATAGGAATTATTTAGTGCAGAGTTTAAATCATTTCCCAATCCAGTACAAGCGATAACTCTGCCTCCATTAGTGACAACGTTGTTATCATTTAATTTTGTTCCAGCATGAAAAATTATACTCTCATTTTTTTCTTTAAGGTTTGATATTATATCTCCCTTAGAATATTTTTTAGGATATCCATTAGATGCTAGTATAACTGTTGTTGCAAACCTGTTTTCAATTTCTAATTCTATTTCTTTAATTCTATTGTTAACACATTTTAAAATAATATCAACGAAATCATTTTTTATTCTAGGGATTACAACTTGAGTTTCAGGATCTCCCATTCTAACATTATATTCTATTACATAGGGTTTTCCTTGGACATTCATTAGTCCTGCAAAAATAAAACCTTTGAAATCTATATTTTCATTATTTAATCCATCTACAGTAGGTTTTATTATTGACTCTTCTACTAATTGTAAGAATTGTTTAGTAGCAAAATTTACAGGAGATACTGCTCCCATTCCTCCAGTATTTAAACCTGTATCATTTTCTCCAATTCTCTTATAGTCTTTTGCTTCTGGTAGAACTATGTAGTCTTTTCCATCAGAAATCACAAACACAGAAACTTCAATACCTTCTAGAAATTCTTCTATTAAAACATTCTTACTTGCTTCACCAAATTGCTCATTCAAAAGCATATTATTTAGATTTTTTTTAGCTTCTTCAATATTTTCAGAAATTATGACACCTTTTCCAGCAGCTAAACCATCGGCTTTTAAAACATATGGAGCTTTCATAGTTTCTAAAAACTTAAATGCTTCATCTATAGTTTCTTTATTGAAGGTTTTTGACTTAGCACAGGGAATGTTATTTCTAAACATAAAATTTTTAGAAAAATTTTTGCTTCCTTCTAATTGAGCCCCTTTTTTACTTGGACCAAAAATTTTAACATTTGTTAATTCTGAATCATTATTAAAAAAATCAACTATCCCTCTAACAAGTGGTTCTTCAGGACCAACTACTACTAATTCTATGTTATTTTTTATAACGAAATTTTTAATTTCATTAAAATCATTAATATTTAAATATATATTTTCAGCAATGTTTTGTGTGCCAGCATTTCCAGGAGCTACAAATAGTTTTTTACATAATTTACTTTTTGAGATTTTCCATGCAAACGCATGTTCACGTCCTCCAGAACCTAATAAAAGTATATTCATAATTCAAAAATATTACTTAAATAGTTATATATTGTTATTAAAATTAAAGAAATGAAAAAAGTTGCTATAAGTGGTTATTTTGATCCGATTCATGTAGGTCATTTAGAATATATTGAAATGTCTAAAAAACTTGGTGATTATCTTATTGTCATAGTTAATAATAATAAACAATGTGTTTTAAAAAAGGGGAAACCTTTTATGGATGAAATGGATAGGATGAAAATTGTAAAAGCAATTAAGTGGGTTGATGAGGTGTTTTTATCTGTTGATGAAGATGGTACAGTTTGTGAAAGCTTAGAGAAAATTAAACCTGATGTTTTTACAAATGGTGGAGATAGACATAATACAGAATGCCCTGAGGCTGTTGTCTGCAGAAAGTATGAGATAGAATTACTTGATGGGATGGGTGATAAAATAAGAAGTAGTTCTGATTTAACAGGTTTAAAATCAAAATAAAATAATTTTAGATTTATAGATGCTTAAGAAAATAATTATTGAAAATTATTTGACTGAATCTAATGCTTCTCATAAAATTTTTTTGTCATACGAATTGTTTGGTAGAAAAATATTATAAGTCTATTTAGTTCTTTGCCTAATTAATTCATACAGAATAATTGAAGTGCTTGTAGATACATTTAATGAATCAATTTTTCCAAACATAGGTATTTTTACCTTATTATCACTAAGATCTAGAAGTGATGATGATATTCCATTTTTTTCAGAGCCTATGATTATTGCTGTAGGAGTTAGATAGTCAATACTAAAAATACTATCTTTTGCTTTTTCGTTACACGATATAATATTTAAGCCACTTTCTTTTAATTGATTAACTGTATTTTTTAAACTTTTAACTTTACAAACTGACACATAATTTAATGCTCCTGCTGAAGTTTTTATAGCATCACTTGTTATTAATGCACCTCCTTTGTTAGGTATAATAATTGCATCTACTTGAGCAGCTTCTGCAACGCGTGTTATAGCACCAAAATTTCTTGTGTCAGTAATTCTATCTAAAATTAGTACAATTGGGTCTTTACCATTTTCATAACATCTCTGAATAATTTCATCAAGGGGTTGGTAGGGGATTGGAGAGATATAACATATAACTCCCTGATGATTTTTTCTAGTTACTCTATTTAATTTTTCTTTTGGTACAAGCGATATATTAATTTTTTGTTTTGATGCTAGGAATTTGATTTCTTGGATAGCTTCTTTTATGATATTTTTTTGAATAAAAATTTTTTCTATAGTTTTTCTTGAATTTAGAGCTTCTATAACCGGTCTAGTTCCAAATATTATGTCTTTTTTTTTGTTCATGGAGTTTAATTGAATTAATAGGAGATATTTTTATTTAAATATATTGAATTCATAATTAAATTTTATGTTTAAGTCCTTTAGATGAGTTTGTTAAAAATATTATATTACTTAGATGAAAAACGGAATTTCATATAAGCAGAATAAAATAGAAGGGGTTTTTGATTACATCTTAATTGGATCAGGTCCTGGCTCTCTTGCCTGTGCTTCTGTACTTTCAAAATATGGGAAAAGGTGTTGTGTTCTTGAAAAACACTATACAGCAGGGGGGTTTACACATGTGTTTAGAAGAAGAGGATATGAATGGGATGTAGGAGTTCATTATATAGGAGATGTAAATCGTCCAACAACGTTATTGTTCAAAATTTTTAATTATATCACTGAAGGAAGACTTAAATGGGAAGACATGGGAGAGATCTATGATAAAGTTATTTTAGGTGATGAGGAATTCCACTTTGTTAAAGGATCAGAAAATTTTAAAAAAGAGATTAAAAAAAATTTTTCAGACCCTGAAGATCAAAAAGCGATTGATAAATACATAGACCTAATTTATAGGGCAAGCAATGCTTCTAAAGGATTTTATTATGAAAAAGTTCTGCCTAATTTTATTACTTACTTTTTGGGGAACAAGTTGAGGAAAAAATATATGAAGTTTGCTTCTAGGACAACGCTTGAAGTATTACAAGACCTTACTAATAATAAAAAGCTTATTGCTCTTTTAACAGCACAATATGGTGATTATGGTCTTCCACCATCAAAAAGTAGTTTTGCTATGCATGCTATGGTGGCAAAGCATTATATGAAAGGAGGTTCTTATCCAATAGGTGGTGCTGGTCAAATCTGTGCATCTATGCTTCCTACTATACGCAAAGGAGGTGGGGAAGTGTATACAAGAGCTGGAGTTGAACAAATTCTATTTAAAAATAATAGAGCTATTGGAGTAAAAATGGAAGATGAAAAAGAATTTTTTGCTCCAGTAATTATTAGTGGTGTAGGGTATTTTAATACATATAAAATGATACCAAATTGGATATCTCAAAAGATAAAATGGAAAAAAAATAATTTAAAAATGAAAAGGTCTTTATCACATATGAGTTTATACATTGGACTTAAAGGGACAACTAAGAATTTAGGTTTGAAAAGAGCAAATTATTGGATTTATCCTGATGATTATGATCACGACTTGTCAATGTCAAAATTTTTAGATAATCCTGAAAAAGAATCATTTGCTCTTACCTACATCTCTTTTCCATCTGCCAAAGATCCTACTTGGCAAGAACGTTATCCTGAAAAAAGTACAATTGAAGTTATCACTTTTGCTCCTTATGAATGGTTTAATAAATGGGAACAAAAAGAATGGAAAAAACGTGGTGAAGAATACGATAATCTTAAAGAAAAATATTCTCAAAGATTATTACAACAGCTCTATAGAGTGGAACCACAATTAGAAGGAAAAATTGATCATTATGAACTTTCTACTCCTCTATCTACAAGTCATTTTGTGAATTATGATAAAGGTGAGATTTATGGTTTATCGCATGATCCTATCCGTTTTAAGAATAAGTTTCTAAAACCAAGAACTAACCTCAAAAACCTTTTTCTTACTGGTCAAGATATTGCTACAGCTGGTGTTAGTGGAGCTTTAGTTGGTGGAATTCTTACAGCTTCTACTATTCTTAATAGGAATGTTATTAAAGAAATTGTTTCAAAATAATTATTTAAATACAGAACTTAATTCAGCATCAGTATTTCATTTATTATTTTAAAATTTTGATTCAATTCTTTATTAATTGGACTTTTGGTATTAAAAAAATTATTTATTATCCACTTTGTTTCTTCTGTTGAACCGTGACTGCTATTTAATAATTGTATTGAAAATTTTTTACTTGCTTCTATACCTTCTAATTTTTTTATAGATTTTAATCCTAGCCAATGGGAAAAACTTTTATTATTGATGTTGCTCCTTGAGTAATCAATTACTTTTTTAAGATATTTTTCTGCCTTATTATTATTTAGTTTAGAGTAACAATGGAAAAGTAAGTAATCCTGAATTCTTTCATCTACATTATATGGTTTTCCTACTCCTAATTGTTCAGGCCATTCTTTGGAAGTATTTATTAGATTAATTGCTTTATTATAATCCTTTTTGTTTATTTCTTCCATAGTTGATCCAAAATAAGCGTTTGTATATAAATCTCTTCCTTCTCCCGCATGTTCATATGGTAGAATATGTAATTTATTAAGAGAAGATACTGCAGTTTTATATTTTTTTAATTCTATTAATGTTTTAACATAATCCATTCCTATTATGTAATTGGATTTATTTTGATTGTATGTTTTTTTTATTATTCCAAGAGCATCTTTATTTTTCTCTTTTGACATATAGTAATTTGTTAATGCTCTTGCAACTCTCCAATTAGATGCATCTAAAGTGTATGCTTTTTTAAGATCTTTTAGAGGATCTATTTGGTTCACATTTTTTAGAAGGTGTGCACGGGAAAGATAAAATGTAGAATGGTTAGGAACATTTTGTAGTGATATAAATTTTTCAATGGTTTCATCGATTCTATTTTTTCCCCACAAATTAAGGCCAAGAAAGTAAGTGATTTTCCAGTCTGATATGACTGAATCTGCCCATTTTAATACTTCAATAGTTTCTCTTCTGAATGGAAAAACAAAATCAACTAAAGAAGATTGAACTACAGTTTTTAATTTGTCTTTATCTTTTATGAGAAAACTTTCCCAAATCTCATTGATTGATTCATTTGGACCAAGATCTAAAAGTTTGATAGCTTCATCTATTAATCCTCTATTATAGTAACTTATTGCTAGTTCTAAATAAGTTTGATATGATAGCTCTGATCTGTGTGAATTAATTACTAATTTTTTGTTCTCATAATTAGTTATAGCTAAATATTTTTCGTAGGGTATAATATGATGGAGTGGATCTAAATCATAAATTTTTTTTAAGGATGTAGTGGCAGCTGAAATATTATTATTTTTTCTATATGCAATAGCTAAAATTTCCATGGCTGGAATATTTTCACTATTAAATTTTAATGCTTTATTAGCATACTCAATAGCTTTACCATATTTTTTTTCTTTTAGGAAGATATCACCCATTTGAGAAAATGCATTGGATCTGTATTTAATGGATCTTGCCGCCCATCCAAATGTTTCTTTTGCGTTTAGATTATCATGGGTTGCTTTATAAATAATTCCTGCAATATAATTTAGTGAAGGATTATAAGTATCGACGCTTAATCCTTTATTTATTATTTCAAGTCCTTTTATATATTCTCCTTTTCTATAAAATAATTCTCCTAGATTAGATCTTGCCTCTATATGATATGGGTCTTTTGATATAATTTCTATTAATTTATTTTCTGCTTCTATGTATTGTCTGTAGCTAATATCTTCTCGTGCTTTTAGATAGAGTTTTTCTAAAGTGTTTTTAGATTTTAGGTTGTTATCTGTTGTAAAAGGACGAGCAATAATATTTAAGTTAGGATCAGACACATAATGTAAGTCTAAATCTTTTATTTCTACCTCAAAATTATTTTTGTTGTTATAAGGTAATTTGGTTTTGAAGACATCCATTGGTTTTAAATCGATCTCTTCTGTATAATATAATTTGTTATCAGATATAATATGGAGCTCACTTTGTGTGTGTTTAAATGGATTTATTTTTATTATTAAAGAATCATTTGTTTTTTCAATGTTCATTGCGCCGTATGGGGAAGCATCTTTAAGTCCTCCAATTTCTTTTAATGGAAACCACACTTCTTTCCATTGGTCAGAGACATATGGTTCAAAATTTACTTGAGATATTGGATTTTCATCTTCTGATGGGGAAAATTGCACTAGTAATCTTCCTGCTTGAAATTCAATATATTGTCCATCAGTATCAGTTAGTAGATCTTCCCATATTCCACCAGCTCTAGACTGTGACCAAAGCCATAATTTTTGTCCTGGTATATCTTCGTAATTTCCCCAATGTCCAAATCCATAACGATCTTTAGTATAATATCCTCCAAAAAAATCATTGTATTCACCTACTACATGATACGATTTGCTTGGTCCAAAATTATTTTGATTGTATTTTGATAGATTTCTTCCATCATTATTAAAGGGCCAGTTTTTTTCTTCTCCACTATGTTTCAAATAAGCGTTTCCTGGAGTATAAAATTCAAGATCATCACGAGCTGGGGCAGCTCCTGTCATCCAATTATAATAAGATTGTTGAAGTGGAGTAGGATTGTACCATAATGCATCGGTATGAAAAGCAGAAAGATTATTTGGAAGTGTAATTTTAACTCTCCACTGCGTTCGAGAAGGCAAGTCAATATTACCTACTGTGCAGCTCACACTTCCATCATCATTAGTTTGTATTGTGTAGTCTACAGGTGTTGCTGTTGAAGGATGATGACCTATAATTCCAAAATTAAATTCTATGCCTCCTGAAGTCCAAGGTCCACGCATTGAAATATTACGAAATTTGACTACTTCATTTCTATAAATAAATTCTT